>Ga0102589_1000551_pt1 | contig 72151 bp, 66 predicted proteins | sample AraplaMF_Col_mLB_FD_76858 | JGI IMG/M metagenome (GOLD analysis project Ga0102589, IMG submission 76858) | Arabidopsis root microbial communities from the University of North Carolina, USA - plate scrape MF_Col_mLB | ecosystem: Host-associated > Plants > Roots > Endosphere | place: USA...
ACGCTATTGTGGTGCGGCATGGTGCTGGTTCCTATTTCATGTCTCGAACACCGGCCAGATGCTCAAGACTGAGTAGAATCAACACCATGCACCTTGTCGAGCAATTCTCGTGCCGGACACCTGTGGGTCAAGCCGGAGGATGACAATAGGGTGAGGCCGCGCCGGGGAGGCTAGGTCCGCCGAATCGAACCTAGCCTGTTCACGTCGTCCTACCCCGTCGCCAGGCCGCGCAGATTGCGGTTGGCGACGGCCAGCATCGACAGGTCGACCTGGTCCAGCGCCTTCAGCTCGGACACCAGCTGGTCGATCCGGTCGACCGGGGCGCGGCGGTGGCCGACCCAGGCCTCCACGACATCGGCCCCGGCCGCGCCCGCCGGCGCGTCCTGCAGCGCCCGCACTGCGAGGTCGGCCTGCAGCGTGTACAGGTCGTCGACGATCGCCCCCACCGCCTGCTTCTGCCAGTGGTTGCTGGCCGGCATCCGGCTGGCGCCGTCGCGCAGCCAGGCCAGGCCCAGCCGGCGGCCGGCCTCGAAATAGACCGATGCCACCTCGCTGACGCCGCGCCCGGCCTGGTCGGCGATGCGGATGATGTCCAGCCCCGCCGCCCACAGGTTCAGCCGGGCGACGCGGCGGGCCAGATCCTCCGGGAAGCCGGCATCGACGAAGCCCTGGGCGCGGGTGTCGATCACGGCGCGGGCGTCGTCGAAGATCGCGGCGTCCAGCTGGCTCTCCAGCTCGGCCAGGCCGGGCTTGAGATGCGCCACGTCCTGGCTGATGTCGAGGCCGCGGCCCTGCTGGCGCAGGATCCAGGCGACGCAGCGCTCGATCAGCCGCCGTGTCGCCAGCATGGCGCGGATCTGGGCCTGGGCCTGGGCCTTGTTGTCCAGCGCCTCGACCGCCGCCCAGATCTCGCGCAGGCTGAAGCTGTCGCGCACGATCAGATAGGCGCGGGCGATGTCGGCCACGCCCAGGCCGGTCTTGTCCGCCAGCTCGGAGACGAAGGTGGCGCCGACCCGGTTCACCATGCTGTTGGTGATGTTCGTCGCCACGATCTCGCGCCGCAGCCGGTGGTGCGGGATGGCGTCCCGGAAGCGCTCGCGCAGCGCCGTCGGGAAGTACAGCACCAGATCGTCGACCAGCGCCGGATCGTCCGGCAGATCGCTGGCCAGCAGCGCGTCATAGATGTTGATCTTGGCATAGGCCAGGATCACCGCCTGCTCCGGCCGGGTCAGGCCTTCGCGGTTGCCGGAGCGCTGGGTCAGCTCCTCGTCGGTCGGCAGCATCTCGATCACGCGGTCGAGCTTGCCGGCCTTCTCCAGCCCGCGCATGAAGCGGGCCTGCTGGTCCAGCACCTCGAAGCCCTCGCCGACCGCGAGCGACAGCGCCTGGCTCTGCAGGTAGTTGTCGCGCAGCACCAGGTGGCCGACCTCCTCGGTCATGCTGCCCAGCACGGTGTTGCGCTGCTTCAGCGTCAGGTCGCCGGCCTGGACCACGGCGCCCAGCAGGATCTTGATGTTGACCTCATGGTCCGAGGTGTCGACGCCGGCCGAGTTGTCGATGAAGTCGGTGTTCATCTTGCCGCCCGTGCCGCCGGCACCGACGCGGGCATATTCGATGCGGCCGAACTGGGTGACGCCGAGATTGGCGCCCTCGCCGATCACCTTGGCGCGGACGTCGCGACCGTTGATGCGCAGCGCGTCGTTGGCCTTGTCGCCGACATCGGCATGGCTTTCGCGGCTGCTCTTCACATAGGTGCCGATGCCGCCGAAGAACAGCAGGTCGACCTGGGCCTTCAGCATCGTCTGGATCAGCTCGTTCGGCGTCACCGTCTCGCGCTCGATGCCGAAGCGGGCGCGCACCTCGGGCGACAGCTTGATCGACTTCGCCTTCCGGTCGAACACGGCGCCGCCGGGCGACAGCAGCGACGAATCGTACTGGTCCCAGGATCCGCGGGCGAGGTCGAACAGCCGCTTGCGCTCGGCGAAGCCCGTGGCCGCGTCCGGGTCCGGGTCGACGAAGATGTGCAGGTGGTTGAAGGCGCCGAACAGACGGGTGTGCTCGGACAGGATCATGCCGTTGCCGAACACGTCGCCCGACATGTCGCCGACGCCGACGCAGGTGAAGTCCTGGGACTGGATGTCGGTGCCGAGCTCGCGGAAGTGCCGCTTCACCGATTCCCAGGCGCCGCGGGCGGTGATGCCCATCTTCTTGTGGTCGTAGCCGGCCGAGCCGCCGGACGCGAAGGCGTCGTCCAGCCAGAAGCCGTAATCCTGGCTGACGCCATTGGCGATGTCGGAGAAGGTGGCCGTGCCCTTGTCGGCGGCGACCACGAGGTAGGGATCGTCCTCGTCATGCCGGACCACGCGCTCCGGATGCCTGGTTTCGCCACCGACGATGGTGTCGGTGATGTCGAGCATCCCGCGCATCAGGATCTTGTAGCATTCGACGCCTTCGGCCTGGAACGCCTCGCGCCCGGCCGCGGCGGCCGGCGGCCGCTTGAGCACGAAGCCGCCCTTCGAGCCGACCGGCACGATGACGGTGTTCTTCACCATCTGCGCCTTCATCAGCCCGAGGATCTCGGTGCGGAAATCCTCGCGCCGGTCGGACCAGCGGATGCCGCCGCGGGCGACCTTGCCGCCGCGCAGATGCACGCCTTCCATGCGCGGGCTGTAGACGAAGATCTCGCGCCACGGCCGCGGCAGCGGCAGCTCCTCGACCGACGGGCTCTCCAGCTTCAGCGACAGGTAGGGCTTCGGCCGGCCCTGGTCGTCGGTCTGGAAGTAGTTGGTGCGCAGGGTCGACCGCACCAGGTTCAGGTAGCGGCGGAGGATGCGGTCCTCGTCCAGGTTGGTCACCGCGTCCAGCGCGTGCTCGATCTCGACCAGCATGCCGCGGATCGCCACCTCGCGGTCGCCGGTCAGCTCCGGGTCGAAGCGGGTGGCGAACAGGCGGACGATGGCGCGGGTGGTCTCCGGATGGGCGACCAGCGTGTCCTCGATCGTCTCCTGGCTGAAGGCGAAGCGGGCCTGGCGCAGGAACTTGGCATAGGCGCGCAGCAGCGTCACCGAGCGCCAGTCGAGCCCGCCGGCCAGCACCAGCCGGTTCAGCCGGTCATCCTCCATGTCGCCGGTCCAGATCCGCTCGAAGGCGGTCTGGAACACGGCCTTGAGGCGGTTCAGCTCGATCGCGTCGCCGCTGCGGCTGCGCATCTCGAAATCATGGATCCAGACCGGCGGCTGGCCCGCCAGCGCGACCTCGGTCGGGACCTCCGACACCACCTTGAAGCCGAGATGCTCCAGCATCGGCAGCACGTCGGACAGCGGCACCGGCGTGCCGCGGTGGTACAGCTTGAAACGCAGTTCGTTCGGCGCCGCCTCGAGCGGGCGGAACAGGTGCAGCCCGATCTCGCCGGCCTCGTCGATCTCCTCGATCCGCTCGATGTCGACGATCGCCGCCGCCGGCGTGGTCTCCTCGCGGTAGCCGGCCGGGAAGGCCTCGGCATAGCGGCGCAGCAGGATCAGCCCCTGCTCCTCGCCCTTCTTCTCGACCAGCGCCGATTGCAGCAGGTCGGACCAGCTGCGCCCGGCCTCGACCAGCCGCTCCTCGATCACGTCGACCGGCTCGTCGGTGCCGGCGCCGGGCTCGGTCTTGATCAGGAAGTGGACGCGGGCATGCGCCCCTTCGGTCATCTGGGTGCTGAAGGCCGTGATCGCGCCGCCATAGGCCTTCTCCAGGATCTTCTGGATGCGCTGGCGCAGGTCGGTGTTGTAGCGGTCGCGCGGCACGTAGACGAGGCAGGAGACGAAGCGCCCGAACGGGTCGCGGCGTACGAACAGCGCCGTCCGCTGCCGCTCCTGCAGGTGCAGGATGCCCATGCCGATGTCGAGCAGCTGCTCCTCGGAGATCTGGAACAGCTCGTCGCGCGGATAGGTGTCGAGGATGTGGCCCAGCGCCTTGCCGTCATGGCTGCGCGGGTCCATCCCGGCGCGCGCCAGGGTGCGGCTGACCTTGGCCCGCAGATAGGGGATGTCGCGGGCGCTGCGGCTATAGGCGACCGAGGTGAACAGGCCGACGAACATGTGGTCGCCCACCACCTCGCCGGCCTCGTCGAAGATCTTGACGGTGAAGACGTCGAGATGCACCGGCCGGTGCACCGTCGCCTTCAGGCTGGCCTTGGTGACGGTCAGCGGCGCGGTGCTGCGCAGCATCGACTGCGCCTCTTCCGACATCCGGTCGTAGCGGCGGGCGCCGTCGAACACCGAGACCTCGGGCTGGCGCAGGATGCCCAGGCCGCTGCCCGGCACGATCGCGATCTCCAGCCCGTCCTCGGTGCGGGCGAAATCGTAGCGGCGGTAGCCCAGGAAGGTGAAATGGTCGTCCTCGAGCCATTCCAGGAAGGCGGTGATCTCTCGCGTCTCGCCGGGGTCGACCGGCAGCGCCTTGTGGTCGAGCTCCTCGAGCACGGTGCGGATCCGCTGCCGCATCTGGCTCCAGTCCTCGACCGCCGCCCGGACATCGGCCAGCACGCCGCGCAGCGTCGCCGCGATCCGGTCGAGCGTCGCCTGGTCGGTGCGCTCGTCGACCTGGATATGCATGAAGCTCTCGGCCGGCGCGCCCTCCGGCGCCGCGGCCGGGTCCTGCACGTCGGTCAGCCGGCCCTGGGCGTCGCGGGTGACGGCGACGATCGGGTGGACCACCAGATGCACGGTCAGGCCCAGCTCGGACAGCGCCGCGGTCACCGAATCGACCAGGAACGGCATGTCGTCGTTGATGATCTCGACCACGGTGTGCGGGCTGCGCCAGCCGTAATCGTCATAGACCGGGTTGAAGATCCGGATCTTGACCTCGCCCTTGCGGCGCTCGCCGCCGAACTGCAGCAGGCCGAGGGCGACGCTGTAGAGGGTGTCCGTGCCCTCTCGCAGCACGTCGTGCGGCGGCACGTTGCGGAAATACAGGCGGGTGAACCGCTCGGCCATTCCTCCCTTCGCCGGGTCGAGCCGCTGCTTGGCCAGGGCCACGACACCATCGACGATTTCGGCCTTGTGCTGATCGGCCTTTGACATCCTGCAGACTCCCGAGAGCGTGCGACCCGAACGGTTGGGGCCGCATCAGGGCCCCAAGGGCATACAATCAACCCGGCTAAAAGGAAACCGCCGAACCGTGACGGTTCGGCAGCGTTCTCCGGTAATTTTGTCAGACAAAACGGGCGGTTAGGGCATTCGCGATCACAAAGTCTCCGCAATCCGGTCGGAAATAACCCACCTTCGGTCCGGAACGTTCGCTTCGAACGTCTTCTGGACGGCGGCCCCGCTTCGCCTGTATGGAAGACCTGTATTGGAAGAAATGTTTCCGCCGCCAAAACGAGAAAGAGAGCGCGTGTTGTCGACCCGCCATCGCCCCTCGCCGACCCTCTTCATCGCGCTCGCCGCGGCCGCCCTGCTCGGCGCCTGCCAGACCTCCGGGCGGCAGGAGCAGATTCCGCCCTATGATTTCCCGAAGGTGTCGACCGCGTGGCATGACGACGTCAGGGTCGTCTACACCGGCACGCTCCAGGTCGGCCGGCCTTGCAGCGTGCTGCGCCGCGACGACGGCAGCGAGGTGTCGATCCAGGGCAAGCCGGTCCCGGTCCGCATCGGCGACCGCATCACCGTCTCCGGTCCGACCGCGAAATGGTCGCTGTGCCAGACGCTGGAGACGATCCGCGCCGACCAGCTCGACGTCATGACCAGCGCCTATCTGCCGGCGGCCAACGGCACCGCCGTGACCGTGGCCCCCGGCGCCGTGGTGGTGCAGCCGACTCCCTGACCGCCACCGGCCGGGCTGGCGGCACAGGATTTTCCAGGCATACTCGCGCCCGGACTCGGGGAGGGGAGGCCCGGATGCTCTACGCCATTCTCTGCTACAACTCGGAAGAGGTCATCGGCGCCTGGACGCAGGCGGAGGATGACGCGGTCATGGCCCGGCTCGACATCGTCCACAAGCGGCTGGCCGCGGACGGCAAGCTGGGCCCCGCCGCGCGGCTGGCCTTCACCAGCGCCGCGACCACGCTGATGAAGGGCCACCAGCCGCCGCTGGTGATCGACGGCCCCTATGCCGAGACCAAGGAGCAGATGCTCGGCTTCTACGTGGTCGACTGCGAGTCGCAGGACGAGGCGGTCGCCATCGCCCAGGAGCTGGAGCAGGCGAATCCCGGCATCGGCGGCTACGAGATCCGGCCGGTCCGGCTGTTCCTGCCCGACGCTCGCCAGGGCTGACCGGCCTCAAGCGGCGCCGGCAGCGGCGCAGATCATCGCCACGCCCGAATCGGCGATCGCCTCGAGCACGGCGCGGGATTCGCCCGCCCGGGCGCGGACGGCCAGCGAATGCAGCACCGCCGAGGCCAGCCGGGCCAGCGCCGTGGCGTCGGCGGCCGCGTCGATCTCGCCGCGGTCCCGGGCCAGGCGGAAGCGCTCTTCCAGCTCCTGCTCGAAGGCCGTGAGGCTGCCGTGCAGCACCGCGCGCACGGCCGGGTGCAGCATTGCCTCCACCGCCGCCGTGCCGATGAGAAGGCAGCCGCGCGCCCCCGCGCTCTCGTCCAGATAGATCGACAGCGCCGTGGCGTAGACGATGCCGAGCCCCTCGCGCAGGGACCGGTCGGGGTCGAGAGCCTGCCGCATCGCCGTCACGCCCTCGTCGCGATAGCGTTCGAGCGTGCGCAGATACAGGGCCTCCTTGTCGCCGAAGGCGCCGTACAGGCTGGGCCGGTTCATCGCCGTCGCGGCGCTCAAGGCGTCCAGCGAGCTGCCAGCGAAGCCGCCCTCCCAGAACACGTCCCGCGCCCGCGTCAGCGCCGCATCGGGGTCATAGGACCGCGGCCGCCCACGCTTTCTCGTGGCCTCGCTCATTTTTGTACCGATTTGCATATTAACTCTTGACCCCGCATTATCGTGCGATACGGTACAAAAATATAGTCGGTTTCCGCGACGGACCGCGGGACGCAACGAGGAGGATCAGGGAGATGACGATGAAGCTGTACATGCATCCGGGCGCCTGCTCGCTGTCGCCGCACATCGTGTGCCGTGAGCTGGGCCTGCCGGTGGAGCTGGTCGAGGTCGACCGTGCGACGCACCGGACGAAGGACGGCGAGGACTATCTGCGCGTCAACGGCAACGGCTATGTCCCGGCGCTGGTGTTGGCGGACGGGCAAGTCCTCACCGAAGGGCCGGCCATCGTGCAGTATCTCGCGGATCTCTGTCCCGAAGCCGGGCTGCTGCCGCCGGCCGGCAGCGTCGAGCGCAGCCGGGTGCAGTCCTGGCTGAACTTCATCACCGCCGAGCTGCACAAGCCGATGGTGATGCTGATGCTTCCCGCCTATGCGCCGGCCCGCACCGCGGTGGCGGCGCTGGTGGACAAGCGCCTCGACTGGCTGGCCGGCCAGCTCACGGGCCCTTACCTGACCGGTGAGCACTTCACCGTGGCCGACGCCTATCTCTTCGTCTGCCTGAACTGGTCGCCCTGGAACGGCGTCGACCTTGCGCGCCGGCCGGCCCTGCAGGCGTTCATGGCGCAGGTCGCCGCCCGGCCCGGGGTCCAGGCGGCGCTGGCGGCGGAAGGCCTGGCCCCGCTGGGCGACAGCATCTTCTTCGCCCCGCGCCCGGCCGAAGCGGCTCAGTGAGGGGCGGGACTCCAGGAGTCTTGTGACTCGGCTTGACTCTGCGGCGGCATAGTGGATTCATATTGGAACAAATACGGAACACCATGACCCGCCATGTCCGCCCTCGCCGCCCTGCGCGAGCGCCTGAACCGATACGGATCCGCCGTCGAGGATCCGGGTGTCCTGCCGCTCGCGCTGCCCCCGATCGATGACCGCCTGCCGCGCGGCGGGCTGCCGCTCGGCCGCCTGCACCGGGTCGCCGGCCCCAGCGGCGTCGCCGGCACCGGCGACCCCGCCGGGGCGGCCGCCACCGGCTTCGCCGCGCGGCTGCTGGCCCGGCTGCAGCGGCGCGGGCCGGTGCTGTGGTGCGCCACGGCCGACGACCTGTACCCACCGGCCCTGGCCGCGCTGGGCCTGGATCCTGACCGGCTGATCCTGGTCCGGCCGCGCGACGAGACCGGCGTGCTGGCGGTGACGGAGGAGGCGCTGCGCACCCCGGGCTTCGGCGCCGTGCTGGCCGAGGCGGCGCGGGCCGACCTCTTGGCTGAGCGGCGGCTGCAGCTGGCCTGCGAGGCCCGCGGCACCACCGCCCTGCTGCTGCAACGCCGGCCGATCGCGCCGCGGGCCGGCCGCGACGGCATTGTCCGGGCGGGCGCCAGCGCCGCGGTGACACGCTGGACCGTGGCCCCGGCGCCGAGCGGCGGCGGCGCCGCCTGGGTCGGGCCGGCGCGCTGGGCGCTGGACCTGACCCACAGCCGCGGCGGCCTGCCCGGCCGCTGGATCGTGGAGACCGAGGATGGGACGGATCGTCTCGCTGTGGTTGCCGAACTGGCCGATCACGCGATTGAGACTGTCGACACCCCGCGACGCCTGGCCGGCTGAGCCGGTCGCGATCGTCGAGACCGTCGAGCAGCGGCGCCAGGTGGTGGCGGTGGACGACCGCGGCTGGGCCGCCGGCATCCGGCCGCGGCAGAAGGCGACCGACGCCCGCGCCGTGCTGCCGGGGCTGGCCCTGATCCCGGCCGACCATGCCGCCGATGCCCGGTCCCTGGCCCGGCTGGTGCGCTGGGCCGGCCGCTACAGCCCGGCCGCGGCCCCCTGCCCGCCCGACGGGCTGTGGCTCGACATCACCGGCTGCGCCCATCTCTGGGGCGGCGAGGACGGGCTGGTCGCCGACCTGGCCGCGCGGCTGCAGCGCTGGGGCCTGCCGGCCCGCATCGCCGTCGCCGGCAGCTTCGGCGCCGCCTGGGCGCTGGCGCATTACGACAGATCCGATCGGCGGATCCTGCCCGACGGCGCCGAGCGCGCGGCCCTGGCGCCGCTGCCCATGGCGGCGCTGCGGCTGGGTGACGAGGAGGTCGCGGCGCTGCAGCGGATCGGCCTGACCCGGATCGGCGAGCTGCTGGCGGCGCCGCGCCCCGGCCTGGCCCGCCGCTTCGGCGCCGGGCCGCTGCTGCGGCTGGACCAGGCGCTGGGCCGGGCGGAGGAGACGGTCGGCTTCCGCCGGCCGCCGACGCCCTGGTTCGCCCGCCTGGCCTTCGCCGAGCCGATCGGCACGCCGGAGGACCTGCAGCGCGCCATCGCCGCGCTGGCCGCCGATCTCTGCGCCCGGCTGGAGGCGCGGATGATGGGCGCGGCCCAGTTCACCGCCGCCTTCCACCGGGTCGACGGCCGTTCCCAGACCATCGCCATCCGCACCGCCCTGCCGGTGCGCGACCCGACGCGGGCCGGGCGCCTGCTGGCCGACCGGCTGGACCGGGTCGATCCCGGCTTCGGGGTCGAGGTGGCGACCCTGCGCGCCGACCGGGTGGCGCCGCTCGGCGGCCGCCAGTCGGGCTTGAGCAAGCTGGAGGGCGAAGGCGCCGGGATTGCCGATCTGGCCGGCTTCGTCGACATCGTCGGCAACCGCATCGGCTTCGACCGGATCTGGCGCCCGGCCGCGGTCGAGAGCCATTTGCCCGAGCGCTGCGTCGCCGCCCGCCCGCCGCTGGCGCCGGACCAGGCCAAGCCTTGGCCGTCCGGCTGGGTGCGGCCCTTGCGCCTGCTGCGCCGGCCGGAGCCGATCGAGGCGATCGCCCAGGTGCCGGACGACCCGCCGAGCAGCTTCCGCTGGGCCGGCGCGACCCATCGGATCCGCCGCGCCGACGGGCCGGAACGCATCGCCTATGAATGGTGGCGCCGGGCCCGGCCGCGCGACCGGGACGAGCCCGACATGATCCGCGACTATTATCGGGTGGAGGACGAGACCGGCCGCCGCTTCTGGGTCTACCGCGCCGGCCTGTACCACGAAGGCGAGACCGCCCGCTGGTTCCTGCACGGGATGTTCGACTGATGGCGTTCGTCGATTGCCCCCTTTCTGTCATCGCCGGGCTTGACCCGGCGATCCAGGGGCCACCCAGAACCGCTCTTGCCGCCCTGGATGCCCGGGTCAAGCCCGGGCATGACAGGAAAAGGAACCTCGGTTTCGGTCCAGATCTTCATTCCGGGCAGGCGCAGTGGCGGTCACCCCCATGACCGCCTATGCCGAACTCCAGGTCACCACCAACTTCTCCTTTCTGCGCGGCGGGTCGCATCCGGCGGAGCTGGTGGAGACGGCGATCCTGCTGGGCCTGTCGGCCATCGCCGTGACCGACCGCAACTCGCTGGCCGGGATCGTGCGCGGCCATGTCGCCGCCAACCGCAACGAGAATCACCGCAAGGCCAGCCGCATCCCCTACATCGTCGGCTGCCGGCTCGATTTCGCCGATGCGCCGAGCCTGCTGTGCTACCCGACCGATATCGACGCCTATGGCCGCCTGTGCCGGCTGTTGACCCAGGGCAATGGCCGGGCGAAGAAGGGCGAATGCCTGCTGTACCAGGCTGACCTGCTGCCGTTCAGCGACGGCCAGATCCTGGTGGCGCTGCCGCCCGACCGCATCGATGACGGGTTCGTCGCGCATCTCGACCGGCTGCGCTCGGAGATGGGCAAGCGGGTCTATCTGGCGGCCAGCCATCGCTATCGCGGCGACGACGCCCGGCGGCTGGAGGCGCTGCGCGAGGTGGCCCTGCGCACCCGGACCCTGCTGGTCGCCACCAACGACGTGCTGTACCACGTCCCGCAGCGGCGCCGGCTGCAGGACGCGCTCACCTGCATCCGCGAGCACTGCACCATCGACGATGCCGGCTGGCGCCTGGAGGCCAATGCCGAGCGGCACCTGAAGACCCCCGAGGAGATGGAGCGGCTGTTCCGCGACCATCCCTATGCGCTGGAGCGGACGGTCGAGATCGCGGAGCGCTGCCGCTTCGACCTGGACGAGCTGGCCGACAAATACAAATACCCCGAGGAGATCACGCCGGACGGCGAGCCGGCCCAGGCCCGGCTGGAGCGGCTGGCCTGGGAGGGGGCGGCCAGGCTGTACCCGGCGGGCGTGCCGACCGGGCTGCGCGGCCAGATCGAGAAGGAGCTGGACCTGATCGGCCGGCGCGACTACGCGCCCTTCTTCCTGACCGTGGCCGACATCGTCGCCTTCGCGAACAGCCAGGACATCCTGAACCAGGGCCGCGGCTCCGCCGCCAACAGCGTCGTCTGCTATTGCCTGGGCATCACCGCGGTCAACCCGGTCGAGGTCAACCTGCTGTTCGAGCGCTTCATCAGCGAGCAGCGCCACGAGCCGCCCGACATCGACGTCGATTTCGAGCATGAGCGGCGCGAGGAGGTGATCCAGCATATCTACCGGAAGTTCGGCCGCCATCGCGCCGCGCTGACAGCCACCGTCATCTGCTACCGCACCCGGGCCGCGGTGCGCGATGTCGGCAAGGCGATGGGCCTGTCGGAGGACATGATCGGCGCCCTGTCCGGCTCGGTCTGGGGCTGGAGCATGAACGGGCTGGACGAGGGCCAGGTGCGCGAGGCCGGGCTGGACCCGGCCGATCCCCGGCTGCGCCTGGCGCTGGAGCTGGCGGTCGAGCTGATGGGCTTTCCCCGCCATCTCAGCCAGCACACCGGCGGCTTCGTCTTCGCCCGCAAGCGGCTGGACGAGCTGGTGCCGATCGAGAACGCGGCGATGGCGGACCGCACCGTCATCTGCTGGGACAAGGACGATATCGAGGCGCTGGGCATGCTGAAGGTCGACGTGCTGGCGCTGGGCATGCTGACCGCCCTGCGCCGCTGCTTCGAGCTGATGCACGCGCACTATCCGGAAACATTCCCCGAACGGCCGAAGCTGGGCCGCCGGCCGACCGACAAGGCGGTCTACGACATGCTGAGCCGGGCCGATTCGGTCGGCGTGTTCCAGGTCGAATCCCGGGCCCAGCAATCGATGCTGCCGCGGCTGAAGCCGCAGACCTATTACGACCTGGTGATCGAGGTCGCGATCGTCCGCCCCGGCCCGATCCAGGGCGACATGGTGCATCCCTATCTGCGCCGCCGCGACGGCATCGAGCCGGTGAGCTATCCGAAGGATGAGCTCAAGGAGGTGCTGGAGAAGACCATGGGCGTGCCGCTGTTCCAGGAACAGGGCATGAAGCTGGCCATCGTCGCCGCCAAATTCACCCCGGCCGAGGCCGACAGCCTGCGGCGGGCGATGGCGACGTTCAAGAATGTCGGCACCATCCACACCTACGAGAAACGCTTCGTCGAGGGCATGGTCGCCAACGGCTATGAGCGCGACTTCGCCGAGCGCTGCTTCAACCAGATCAAGGGCTTCGGCAGCTATGGCTTCCCCGAGGCGCATGCCGCCTCCTTCGCGCTGCTGGTCTATGAGAGCGCCTGGGTCAAGCACCACCACCCCGAGGTGTTCTGCTGCGCCCTGCTCAACTCCCAGCCGATGGGCTTCTACGCCCCGGCCCAGCTGGTGCGCGACGCGCGCGAGCACGGCGTGGAAGTGCGACCGGTCGACGTCAACCGCAGCGATTGGGACTGCACGCTGGAGCCGACCGGCGGCCGCGACCACGCCGTGCGCCTGGGCCTGCGCCTGGTGAAGGGGCTGAACGAGGAGGAAGGCAAGCGGATCGTCGACCGCCGCGGCGCCGGCTACGCCGCCCCGGCCGATCTGGCCCGCCGCGCCGGCGTCTCCGCCCGTGCCCTGAACCGGCTGGCCGAAGCCGCCGCCTTCGGCTCGATCGGCCTCGACCGGCAGCAGGGGCTGTGGGCCGTGGCCGGGGTGGAGGGCGAGGCCCTGCCGCTGTTCGCCGCCCGCCCGGCCCAGCTGGCGCTGTTCGAGGAGGAAGCGGCGGCGCTGCCGCCTCTGCCGCCGGGGCTGGAGGTGCTGGAGGACTACGCCACCACCGGCCTGTCGCTGACCCGGCATCCGCTGGCGCTGCTGCGCCCGGCGCTCGCCAGGCTGGGCATCGTGCCGGCGCGCAGCCTGCGCGACGACGGGACCCGCGACGGCGCCCGCATCCGCGTCGCCGGCATCGTGCTGTTCCGGCAGCGGCCGCAGACCTCCAACGGCACCATCTTCGTCACCGTCGAGGATGAGAGCGGCGCCGCCAACATCGTGGTCTGGTCGCAGGTGTCGGAGCAGTATCGCCGCGCCGTCTATGCCGGCCGCCTGCTGGCCTGCGAGGGCCGGGTGCAGAAGGTGGGCGAGGGCGAGCACCAGGTGATCCATGTGGTGGCCGAGCGCTTCGTCGACTGGACCGACCAGCTGCCGGTCCTGGCCCGCGGCACCGACCAGGTGATGCTCGACCCCGGCCACCAGGCCCGCCCGCGCGCCGACCCCGGCCGCGGCCACCGGGTGACGCTGCGCAGCCGCGACTTCAAATAGACCCTGCCGCCAGCCTTCCCGCCGCCGCAAATCCCGGCTAAAGCTCGGCCATGTCCCTGCTGCGCGGCATGGCGACGGTCGGAGGGTTGACGGCCGTCAGCCGGATCGCCGGATTCGCCCGCGATATGCTGACCGCCTCGCTGCTGGGCGCGGGGCCGATGGCCGACGCCTTCGTGATCGCGGTCAAGCTGCCCAACCTGGCCCGGCGCCTGTTCGCCGATGGCGCCTTCATGGTCACCTTCGTGCCGCAATACGCCGCCGAGCGCGGCGAGCGCGGCCCGGCCGCGGCGCTGGCCTTCGCCGGCGAGGTGCTGGCCGCCCTGCTGGCGGTGCTGATCCCGCTGACCGTGCTGGCGCTGCTGGCCATGCCCGCCATCCTGGCCGTGATCGCCCCCGGCTTCGTCGCCGACCCGGTGCGCGAGAGCTTGGCGCTGGACTATGCCCGCCTGGCCTTTCCCTATCTGCTGCTGATGTCGGTCTCGGCCCTGCTGGGCGGCGTGCTGAACGCGCAGGAGAAGCTGGCCCCCTTCGCCGCGGCGCCGATCCTGTTCAACCTGGTGCTGATCGCGGCGCTGCTGTTCGGCACGCATCTGGCCGGGTCGCCCGGCCGGGCCCTGGCGATCGGCGTCACCCTGTCCGGCATCGTCCAGCTGGCCTGGCTGGCGCTGGCCTGCCGCCGCCACGGCGTGCCGGTGCGGCTGATGCCCCCCAGGATCGGGCCGCGGCTGCGCCGGCTGGTGGTGCTGATGGGGCCGGGCGCGATCGGCACCGGCATCACCCAGATCCAGATGGCGCTGAACACGCTGATCGCCAGCTTCCTGCCGGCCGGCGCGGTCAGCGCCCTCTACTACGCCGACCGGCTGACCCAGCTGCCGCTCGGCATCGTCGGCATCGCGCTCGGCACCGCCCTGCTGCCCACCCTGACCCGCCTGCTGGTCGCCGACAGCACGCAGGAGGTGGCGGCGACCCAGAGCCGGGCGATCGAATACGGGCTGCTGCTGGGCCTGCCCGCCGCCGCCGGGCTGGTCCTGCTGGCCGGGCCGATCGTGCATGGGCTGCTCGAGCGCGGCGCCTTCGGGCCGGAGCAGACGGTGGCGGTGGCCGGGGCGCTCGCCGCCTACGCCGCCGGCATCCCGGCCTATATCCTGATCCGGGTGTTCTCGACCCTGTGCTTCGCCCGGCAGGACACTGCGACGCCGATGCGCACCGCCCTGGCCGCCACGGTCCTCGCCGTCGTCGGCGCGGTGCTGCTGATGCGGCCGCTGGGCCATGTCGGCATCGCGCTGGCGACCGCCGTCTCGGCCTGGGCCAATGCCGGGCTGCTGGCCTGGTCGCTGCGCCGCCGCGGCGCCCTGCTGATCGATCCCGGGCTGCGCCGGCGCGGCGGCCGGATCCTGCTGGCGGCGCTGGGCATGGCGGCCGGGCTGCTGCTGGCGCGGCAAGGCACGGCGGCGACCGGCATCGCCGCCCTGGCCGCGCTGATCGCCGGCGGCGTCGCGCTCTATGCCGCCCTGTGCCTGCTGCTCGGAGCGGTCGATCGCGGCGAGCTGGCCAAGTTCCGCCGCCGCGGGCATCAGGCGGGTTGACCCGACGACATCGGCCCGGCCATAAACCGAGCCTCCCCCACCCCTCGGCGGCACCGGCGGACATGAAGCGCATCTTCTCGGGTATCCAGCCCACCCACAACATGCATCTCGGCAACTATCTCGGCGCGGTGCGGAACTGGGTGGCGCTGCAGGGGGACGAATTCGAGACCATCTACTGCGTCGTCGACCTGCACGCGCTGACCCAGCCGCAGGATCCGGTCGAGCTGCGCGCCCATATCCGCGAGCTGGCGGCCACGCTGCTGGCGGTCGGCATCGACCCCGAGCGCAGCATCCTGTTCGCGCAGAGCCAGGTGCCCCAGCACAGCGAGCTGGCCTGGCTGTTCTCCTGTGTCACCCCGCTGGGCTGGCTGCGGCGCATGACGCAGTTCAAGGACAAGGCCGGCAAGCAGCAGGACACGGCGATGCACGGCCTCCTGGCCTATCCCGTGCTGATGGCGGCGGACATCCTCTTGTACAAGGGCACGCATGTGCCGGTCGGCGAGGACCAGAAGCAGCATCTGGAGCTGACCCGCGACATCGCCCAGTCCTTCAACCAGCGCTACGGCGTCGACTTCTTCCCGCTGCCGGAGCCGCAGATCCTGGGGTCGGCGACGCGGGTGATGAGCCTGCGCGACGGGTCGAAGAAGATGAGCAAGTCGGACGAGTCCGACTACAGCCGCATCAACATGACCGACGACGCCGACACCATCGCGCTGAAGTTCCGCCGCGCCAAGACCGACCCCGAACCGCTGCCGGCCGAGGCGGCCGGGTTGGCCGGCCGGCCGGAGGCCGAGAACCTGGTCAACATTTACGGCGCGCTGGCAGGCAAGGATGTCGACGCCGTTCTGGCCGAGTTCGGCGGCGCGCCGTTCTCGACCTTCAAGGGTGCCCTGACCGACATCGCGGTCGCGGTGCTGGCGCCGATCGGCGGCGAGATGCGCCGGCTGATGGCCGATCCCGGCCATGTCGACGCGGTGCTGCGCCGCGGCGGCGAGAAGGCCGCTTCCATCGCGGCGCCGGTGCTGGCCGAGACGCAGGACATCATGGGGCTGCTGCGGCCGTGAGGGAGCGTCCGATCGCAGCCCTGCCCAATCTGGGCCCCAAGACCGCCGAGTGGCTGGCCGCCGTCGGCATCACCACCGAGGCCGAGCTGCGCGCCATCGGCCCGATCGCGGCCTGGCAGCGGCTCAAGGCGGCGCAGCCGGAGCTGATCACGGTCAATGCGCTCTACGCGCTGCACGGCGCCCTGACCAACCAGCACTGGGCCGCGCTGCCGCAGGAACTGCGCGCTTTGCTGCGCAAGGACGCCGGGGTGGAGTGAGGCGGGCGAGAATGGTCGCCGGCGCGGAATGCCCTCATATTGAAGGCATGAGCCGCGTCCTGTCCCCGATCGAATCGGAATTCGCCACGGTCGAAGAGGCCGAGGCCTATGACCGCTGGTTCCGCGCCAAGGTGGAAGCGGCCCTGACCAGCACGCAGCCCTCGGTTCCCCATGACGAGGCGATGGCACGCCTGCGCACGCTGATCGACGAGAAGCGGTGAAACGGCGCGGGATTGCTTAGCGGCAGGGCCGCTCCCCCTCCCCCTCACCCTCCCGTCGCTTCGCGCCGGGCCCCTCCCTCTCCCCGAGGAGAGGGGTTGGGAGGCCGCGGCCCCGTCACCTCTCCTTGGGGAGAGGTCGAAATCGCGTAGCGATTTCGGGTGAGGGGGCGGCCCCGGCCCATCCGGTCGGCACGACACCCCCTCCCTGTCATTGCCGGGCTTGACCCGGCAATCCAGGGGCCACCGAGAGCGGCTCCGAAAACCCCTGGATCCTCGGGTCAAGCCCGAGGATGACAGCAAGGGGAAAGGCTAAATCGACGGATCCGCGTCTTCTCCGGCCCGCTTGGCCGAGCCGGCGAAGCTGGTGATGGCGAAGGATTCCAGCAGGTCGATCGCGGCGTCGCGCGGCATGGCGCCGGTGTCGATCGTCAGATCCGGCGTCTCCGGCTCCTCGTAAGGCGCCGAGACGCCGGTGAAGCCCTGGATCTCGCCGCGGCGCGCCTTGGCGTAGAGGCCCTTGGGGTCGCGCTGCTCGCAGATCGCCAGGTCGGCCTTGACGAAGATCTCGCGGAAGCCTTCGCCGATCACGTCGCCGGCCAGGGCGCGGTGCCAGCGCTCCGGCGAGATCAGCGCCACGATCGCGATCAGCCCGGCCTCGGCGAACAGCCGGGCCACCTCGGCCGCGCGGCGGACATTCTCGGCCCGGTCCTCGGTCGAGAAGCCGAGGTCGCGGCCCAGGCCGGTGCGCAGCGAATCGCCGTCCAGCACCGTCGCCTGCCAGCCGCGGGCGAACAGCCGGGATTCCAGCGCCGTCGCCAAAGTCGACTTGCCGGCGCCGGACAGGCCGGTCAGCCAGACCACGCCGCCGGCATGGCCGTTGGCCAGGCGCCGCGCGGCGGCATCGACCCGCCGCTCGGTCGGGAACAGGAGGCGGCTGTCGCCGGTGGCGTCGAGGATGGTGACGCCGCCCACCACGTCGTAGCCGTCGACCAGCACGCCGCGGCCGGTGCCGGGCAGGTCGGCATGGCGGTCGAAGGCGATGGCGGTGCGGCCGACCACCTCGATCTCCGCCGTCTCGTTGCGCCGCACCAGCTCGGCCGTCCGGGTCTCCAGCGTGTGCACCTCGACCACATGGGCGATGCGCTCCACCGTCACCGTGTGCTCGGCGGCGGCCAGGCGCAGCGTCAGCCGGGCACCGGGGCGCAGCGGCTCGCGCGCCAGCCAGAACAGGCGCAGCTTCAGCCGGGCCGCGGTCGCCGGCGCCTGCTCGACCAGGGTGGCGATCTGGCCGCGCTCGACGAAGACCGGCGGGTCGAGCGTCAGCCCGACCGCCTGGCCGGCCTTGGCCGAGGTGATCTCCGCTGCCGGCCAGCTCTCGATCGAGGCGATGCGCGCCACCTTGCCGGAGGGGGCGAAGCGCAGGGTCTGGCCGACCGCTAGCGCGCCGCTCTCGATCCGGCCGGCGACGATGCGCCGCTCGTCGAATTTGTAGACATCCTGCACCGGCAGGCGCAGCGGCTGGTCGACCGGCGCCGGCGCGGCCTCCAGCCCGTCCAGCGCCTCGACCAGCGACGGCCCGTCATGCCAGGGCATCAGGGCCGAGCGGGTGGCGATGTTCTCGCCGTGCCGGGCGGCCAGCGGCACCACCACCGCCGGCGTGATGCCGACGCTGCTGAGATAGGCCGAGATTTCGTCGACCACCGCCTGGAACCGGGCCTGGTCGTATTCGACCAGATCCATCTTGTTGATCGCCACCACCACCTGGGTGATGCCGAGCAGGCCGAGGATCAGGGCGTGGCGGCGCGACTGCTCCAGCGTGCCCTCGCGGGCATCGACCAGCAGCAGCGCCGCATCGGCCCCGGCAGCGCCGGAGACCATGTTCTTGAGGAACTCGGCATGGCCCGGCGCGTCGATCAGCACATAGCGCCGGCGCGGGGTGCGGAACTGCACCTCGGCCGTGTCGATGGTGATGCCCTGGTCGCGCTCCGACTGCAGCGCGTCGATCAGGAACGACCATTCGAACGGCATGCCGCGCTTCTTGCTCATCGCCTCGACCGCCGTGACGCGTTCGGGGCCGAGCGCGCCGGTGTCGTGCAGCAGGCGGCCGATCAGGGTCGACTTGCCGTGGTCGACATGGCCGGCGATGACGACGCGCAGGGTGCGGGCCGCGGCCAGCGCGGGGTGCAGGGCGACGATTCCGTCCATGTCACATGTATCCCGCGCTGCGGAGGCGCTCAAAGCCGTCCTCGGTCTCGTTGTCGATGATGCGGCCGGCGCGCTCGGAGACCTTGGTGGTCTCGAGCTCGGCAATGATCGCCTCGATCGAATCGGCGTCGCTGGCCACCGGCAGGGTGATGTTCTTCTCGCCCAGCGAGCGGTAGCGCAGCCCGTCCCTGGCCAGGTACAGCGGCACGATCGGGATGCCCTCGCGCTGGGTGTAGCGCCAGACGTCGATCTCGGTCCATTTCAGGATCGGGTGGATCCGGACATGGGTGCCGGGCTCGAACCGGGTCTTGTACTGGCCCCAGAACTCGGCCGGCTGGTCGGACACGTCCCAGGCGCCCTCGAAGCTGCGCGGGCTGAACACCCGCTCCTTCGCCCGCGTGCCCTGCTCGTCGCGGCGGATGCCGACGATGATGCCCTCGAAGCCCTCGCGCTGGATCACCGCCTTCAGCCCCTCGGTCTTGCGCGCCGCCGCCCGGCCGCCGGGCGCCAGGGTCTGGTCCATCAGCTCCTCCGGCGGGCAGTCCTCGACGATCAGCGGCAGCTTCCACTCGCGCACCAGCCGGTCGCGGAACTCATAGACCTCCGGCAGCTCCATATGGGTCTCGAGCTGGACCAGCGGGAACGGCACATGGCCGAAGAACGCCTTGCGCAGCAGCCACAGGATCAGGGTCGAGTCCTTGCCGATGGACCACAGCATCGCCAGCCGATCGATGCGGGCGAAGGCCTCGCGGAGGATGGTGATGCTCTCCGCTTCGAGTTCGTCGAGATGATTCATGGCCTAAAGGAACGTGACTGGGGAAGGATCGGCGGGGCGGTGGATACCGCATTCGGTCTTGTCTTGGCCAGACCAGCGGCCGGAACGCGGGTCGGCGCCTTGCTCGACTCGCTCGGTACAGGGCATGCAGCCGATCGACAGGAAGCCGTCGGCTTCCAGCGGATGGCGCGGCAGGCCCCGGGCCTCGAACTCCGCGGCGACCCGGTCGGACGACCAGCCGGCCAGCGGGTTGATCTTGTAGCGGCCCTCCTCGGCGGCCCATTCGACCGCCGGCAGGTCGGCGCGGGTGAGCGCCTGGAAGCGCTTGCGGCCGGTGATCCAGCCGCCGAAGCCGGACAGGGCCCGTTCCAGCGGCTCGACCTTGCGCAGCGCGCAGCAGGCGTCGGGGTCACGCTGGAACAGCAGCAGGTCGGGGTCTCGTCGGGCGATTTCGTCGGGGTCGGGCCTGACCGAGCGTACATCCTCGAGTCCGAGCTGCGCGACCAGCTTGTCGCGGTAGCGCAGAGTCTCGCCGAAATGCCGCAGCGTGTCGAGGAAGATGACCGGCGTGGCCGGCGCGGCCTCGGCCACCAGGGCCAGCAGCACCGCCGATTCGGCCCCGAAGGACGACACCAGCGCGACCGGCCCGAGCCGCGGATCCGCCAGCACCCGTTCGATCAGCCCATGCCCGTCCAGCCCGTCGAATTCGGCGGCGATCAGCTCCTGGACAACGGTGGCGGCAGCGGACATCGGGTGCTCATGATCGGCAAACTCTCCAATTTTCCTGTAAAATGGAGCGCATTTGCTGGTTGACTGTGTGTGAATCCGGAGACTAATGTCAACCATCAATTGTGGATAGAACGCCGCCGCCGATGTCCGCCGAACACTCTGCCGCCCCCGCGGCCCCGCCGAAGCTTTCCGCCGTCGAGGGCGTGAAGGAACAGAGCCGATTCCTGCGCGGCGGCATCGCCGCCGACCTCCTGACCCCCGGTCCCTCGGTTACCGAGGAGAGCTATAACCTGCTGAAATTCCACGGCAGTTACGAGCAGTACGACCGTGACACCGCGACACCGCGGAAGAAGCAGGGGCTGGAAAAGGAATACCAGTTCATGGTCCGCGCCCGCATCCCGGGCGGGCGGCTCACGGCCGAGCAGTATCTGGCGCTCGACGCGATCGCCGACAGGTACTCCAACGGAACGCTGCGGATTACCACGCGCCAGGGAATCCAATTCCACGGCGTGCTGAAGGGAAACCTGAAGGCGACGATCGCCGACATCAACCACTCGATGCTGACCACCATGTCCGCCTGCGGCGACGTGGTGCGCAACGTCATGACCACCCCGGCGCCGATCCGCGACGCGGTGCATGCGCGGCTGGAGGCGGATGCCCGCTTCCTGTCGACGCGGCTGCTGCCGAAGAGCCGGGCCTATTACGAGCTGTTCCTCGACGAGGAGAGCCAGGCGCCGGCCGAATCAGTCGACGAGCCGCTGTACGGCACCACCTACCTGCCGCGGAAGTTCAAGATCGGCCTGGCCACGCCCGAGGACAACTCGATCGACCTGCTGACCCAGGATCTCGGCATCCTCTCGGTGTTCGAGGGCGATCACCTGGTCGGCTACAACCTCAATCTCGGCGGCGGCCAGGGGCTGACCCACACCAAGGTGGGCACCCATGCCCGCATGGCGTCGCCGATCGCCTCGGTCGGCCCGGGCGAGCTGCTGCAGGGCGCCGAGGCGGTGATCCGGCTGTACCGCGACCACGGCAACCGCGCCGACCGCAAGCGCGCCCGGCTGAAATACGTGCTCGACGACATGGGGCTGGACTGGACCCGCAAGGAGCTGGAGCGCCAGTTCGGCCGGGTCCTGGCCGACCCGCTGCCGCATGCGCCGTTCCAGGTGCCCGACCATCTCGGCTGGCACGAGCAGGGCGACGGCCGCTTCTGGCTGGGCCTGCCGGTGGCCAGCGGCCGGATCGAGGACGGCCCGAAGGTGCGGCTGCGCACCGCGCTGCGCGCCCTGTTCGAGAACTGGGCCAAGCCGGCGGTGCTGACGCCGCAGCAGGACATCCTGATCGCCGACATCGCGCCCTCGGAGCGCGACGAGATCGAGGCCCATCTGCGCGCCCACGGCGTGGTCTTCGCCGAGGACCTGACCGCGGTGCGGCGCTGGACCCTGGCCTGCCCGGCCCTGCCGACCTGCGGCCTGGCCCTGTCCGAGGCCGAGCGCATCCGCGAGCCGCTGGTCGATTCGATCGAGGTCGCGCTGCGCAAGCACGGGCTGATCGAGGAGCGGATCAGCATCCGCATCACCGGCTGCCCGAATGGCTGCGCCCGCCCCTATGCCGGCGACATCGGCCTGGTCGGCCGCACCCCCGGCACCTTCGCCCTGTTCGTCGGCGGCGATTTCGAGGGCACGCGGCTGAACGCCAAGCTGACGGAGAAGGTGCCGGAGGCGGCGATCGCCGACACGCTGGACCCGCTGCTCGGCGCCTTCGCGCAGGAGCGGCTGCCGGGCGAGGGCTTCGGCGACTGGTGCCACCGCCAGGGCATGGACAAGCTGGCCACGCTGCTACCCGGCGGAAAGGCGCTGTGATGCTGCCGATCACGCTGTGCCCGGAGGCCGTGCCGGTCGCCCTGGTCGGCATCGGCGACAAGACGGTGCATCGCCTGGCCCAGCTGGACGAGGGCGGCTTCACCGTCACCGTGTTCTCCGACGCGCCGTCGCCGGACCTGGTGCTGGCCGCCGGTTCGCGGCTACGGCGCCGGCTGCCCAATGCGACCGATCTCGGCGCCCAGCGGCTGCTGCTGGTGGCCGACCTGGACGAGGGCCGCGCCGCCGACCTCGCCCTCCTGGCCCGCCGCCTCGGCCTGCTGGTCAATGTCGAGGACCGCACGGCTTTGTGCGACTTCCATCTGCCGGCGATCGTCCGCCGCGGCGATCTGGTGGTGGCGATCTCGACCGGCGGCCAGAGCCCGCGCCTGGCCGGTCGGCTGCGCCGCGCCGCCGAGCGGCTGATCCACCGCGACTGGGGCGCCCGCCTGGCCCGGCTGGGCCTGCTGCGCGCCGAGCTGCGGGCTCAGGGCAAGGCCCCGACCGAGATCTCCCGCGCCGTCGATGCGGTGATCGATCGCGAAGGCTGGCTCGGCCGGCCGGGAGCCTGAGCGGTCAGACGCCCCGCCGGGCGATCAGGACGGCCCCGGCGACCAGCAGGATTGCGCCGAGGACCGGCAGCCCCTGCGCCGAGAGGGCCGGGGCGCCGGGCTTCAGCTGGTCCGCCGCCAGCCCGGCCACCAGCTGGCTCGCCACCAGGACGGCGATGGTCGGCGCCGCCCCCAGCCGCTGGTAGCCGAGGATCCCGGCGAAGACGAAGAAGGAGCCGAGCAGCCCCGGCAGGAACGCCCAGGGGCGCAGGGCCGACACCGCCTCGGCCACGCCGCCCGGGCCGTTGCGGACCAGCAGCAGGCTGAGCAGCACCGTCAGCCCGACGGCGGAGTTGATCACCAGCGCGACCAGCACGGTCGAGGCCGACAGCGTGATCCGGACCATCAGCAGGTTCTGCAGCACCAGGCACAGCCCGGCCGAGACCAGCAGCACGACCGTCGGGGCGGCGCCCATCAGGCCCGATCCTCCGGATCGGCGCAGCCGTCGAGCCGCAGCTGCAGGAAGGCCAGGTCGAGCCACCGGCCGAACTTTGTCCCGACCTCGCGCAGCACCCCTGCCGGCTCGAAGCCGAGCGACTCATGCAGCCGGATCGAACCGGCATTGCCGGCCTCGATGCCCGCGACCATGACATGCTTGCCCAGCGCCTTGGCCCGGGCGATGAGCTCCAGCATCAGGGCCTTGCCGACCCCGCCGCCGCGCCGGTCGCGGTGGACATAGACCGAATGCTCGACGGTGTGGCGATAGCCGTCCCAGGCGCGCCAGTCGCCGAAGGAGGCGTATCCCGCCACCCGGCCATCATCGTCGACCGCCACCAGCACCGGATAGCCGAGGCGCCGGCGCTCCGCCAGCCAGGCGGCGCGGTTCGCCGCATCGACCACGGTCTCGTTCCAGATCGCGGTCGTGTGGGCCACGGCGTCGTTGTAGATCTCCAGGATGCCGGCGATGTCGCCGGCCTCGGCCTCGCGAATCCGCATCTCACCCTCACGACAATGGACAGTCCGGAGATATGGCTCCCCTCTGACATTGTCCATCTTAGTGATACGCAATGCTCATATAGTCCACTATAGTAGCACGCATGGTGAGCCCTGACGGCATCGACCGGCGCATCGGCGCCCGCATCCGGATCGAGCGGGAGAGCCGCGGCTGGTCCCTCTCCGACCTCGCCGCCCGCGCCTCCGTGTCCCGCGCCATGGTGTTCAAGGTCGAGCGTGGCGAGAGCAGCCCGACGGCCAGCCTGCTCGGCAAGCTGTCCGGCGCCTTCGGCCTCAGCATGTCGACGCTGATGGCGCGGGCCGAGATGCAGCAGGGCCGGCTGTCGCGGCGGGCCGCCCAGCCGGTGTGGACGGACCCGCAGACCGGCTATCTCCGCCGGCACGTGTCGCCGCGCACCGACCTGCCGCTCGACCTCGTGCGGATCGAGCTGCCGGCCGGGCGGGAGGTGCCGATGCCGGCCTCGGCCTACGCCTTCCAGCGCCAGCTGATCTGGGTGCTGGAGGGCGCGCTGGTCTTCGTCGAGGGCGCGGCGCGGCACGAGATGCAGGCCGGCGACTGCCTCGAACTCGGCCCGCCCGTCGACTGCATCTTCCGCAACGAGAGCGACCGCCCCTGCACCTACGCCGTCGTCGTGCTGCGCCAGCCGTGAGCCCTCACGCCTTGTCGAGCGGGAAGCCCTTGAACGGCTTGATCTCCTTCAGCACGAACATCGTCTGCATCTCCTTGATCCCGGGCAGGCGGCGCACCACCGCCATGGCGAAATCGGCATAGCTGTCGAGGTCGGGGGCGACGACCTGCAGCAAAAAATCCGAATCGCCGGCGATGCTGTAGCAGGCCACCACCTCCGGCAGTTGCCGGACGCTGTCCGAGAACTCCTCCGCCTCCGCCGCGCTGTGGCTGTCGATCCTGACCCGGATGAAGGCGAGCACGCCGAGGCCGATCCGCCGCCGGTCCAGCAGCGCCGCATAGCCCTGGATCACGCCGTCCTCCTCCAGCTGGCGGACCCGGCGCCAGCAGGGCGAGGTCGACAGCCCGACCTCGGTCGACAGCGCCTGGTTGGTCAGCCGGCCGTCCTGCTGCAGGGCGGCGAGGATGCGAAGATCGACCGGTTCCAGCATGATCTACCTTGAAGATGATGCCTCTCGGTAGATCCTACCAGAATTCACCGTAGGCGGCGCAAGGATAGGCAGGATCGACCAGCCGGCCGGAGGTATCCTGCCTGCAGACAGCATCCGCGAAAGCCGCCATGACCCAGGATCTCCGCCTCGCCATCGTCGTGAACCCCGACCTGCCGCTCGGGCTGATCGCCAACACCGCCGGCGCCATCGCCATCGGCCTCGGGGCCCGGCTGCCGGCCCTGGCGGCGCGGCAGTTGACCGACCGCCACGACCGCACCATCGACATCAGCTCGAACCAGCCGGTGCCGGTGCTGCAGGCCGATGCGGCAGCGATCCGGGCGCTGCTGCTGAAGGCGCTGGCCCGGCCGGACGAGAGCGAGCGGGCGGTGGTGCCCTTCCCGGCCTTCGCCCGGTCGCTGCACGACTATGCCGACTACGAGGCCGCGTTCCCCGGCCGCGACCTGGGCGAGGAGCCGATCGACGGGCTGGGCCTCGCCGGCCCGGCGAAATGGGTCCGCTCCCTGACAGGGGCGCTCAAGCTGCTGCGCTAGGCGGCCAGCTCGGCCTTCGCCGCCAGGGCGGTAGAGAGGCCGTCGAGCGTATCGCTCTGCAGGATCACGTCTGGGCGGACGTCGAACCCCAGCTTCTCCGTCAGATGAGCGGCAAGCTGCACCGCCAATATGGAATTGAAACCGCCACTGAAGAGGTTCGCGTAGGGGTCGATATCCTTGGCCCCCCCCGTACCCAGAAGGTTGGCCAGGAGATCCCGGCAGGTGGCCTGGATCTGCTCCTTGGTTGGCTTGGCACCGTTCGTCATGACCTTATCCCTTTGCGTTAATGCGGAAACATGAGCGCCGCGGAAATCGCGATCTTTGTGTATGTTTTACAATTCCAATCACGCAAAATTCTATGCGACGACACAAGATGGTGCAACTATATTTGGCATAGCTGCTTTAATTTTTAGGAAATTTAAATAAAATAGAATTTAATACTAAGGGTCATGCAATATCGGTCAATGGGCGGACATCTGTGGCTGGTGACCATGTCGAAGCGCCGCGGGCGATGCCCGAGGCGCGACAGAGGCTGCGGCTACTCCGGATCCTCCGGCCAGCGCCGGGCGTGCTCGGGGATGATCACGCCGGGCAAGGCCCGGCTGGTCCAGATGTGGACGGCGTCACCGAGATTCAGCGGCTCGTCGAGCGAACCGCCCTTGATGCAGACCTCGTCCTCGCGGTCCTTGTCGCCGTCCCAGAGGCGCGATCCGCAATTCGGACAAAAGAAGGAGACGATCGTCCACCCGGATTTCGTCGGCCGCGACCAGCGGCTGGGCGTGCCGCCGAGCAGGCGAAGATCGGCGCTGCGGAAGAACGCCGAGATCCCGAAGGCCGAGGCCGACTGCTTCCGGCATTCGCGGCAATGGCAGACATAGAGGCCGAGCGGCGGGCCGGTGAGCTCGTAGCGCACCTGGCCGCATTGGCAGCCGCCGCTGCGGGGCGTTCCAGGCGAGGCTGCCATGGGTCGTCGCCCCGATTACTGCGCCGCCGGAACCGGGCAGCTCATGTCGCCTTCCTCGCAGTTGAGGTAGGTCTTGAAGTCCTCGATCCGGCTCCTGGTCTGGCCGTCCAGGCACATCGAACGGATCATCGGGGCGGCGCTGCCGCCCGACACGGCGGATGCCTGGAAGTCGCATTCCGCATCGCGGAAGCCGACCCAGGCCCGCTGCGTCGCCACCAGCAGCTTGGTCGTGTCCGGGTCGTCCTTCAGCCGGCCCTGGATCTCCTTGTAGAGCTTGTTCAGCTCGGCATCCGAGGCCTTGAACGCCTTGCCGTAGCACTCGTCCAGCCCCGCCTGCCCGCCCTGGGCATTGTCGCAGTCCTCGGCCCTGGCCGATGTCGGGCCGGCGATGGCGGCGGCGACCGCCAGCAGGGCAAAGAGGCCGGCGAGTGAAGCACGCATGGACGATCCTCCTATGCTCGGCAGAAATTCTGCTGTCGTGCCGAGTCGTAACCGCTTCCGGGCCGGCCTGCCAACAGGGAGTCCGCTACGGCCGAAACTTCGATCGGTCCGTCGGTTCAGCCGCCCTTCGCAAAATAGCGGCCGGGGGTGACGCCGAAGGCCTTGCGGAAGCCGGCGACGAAGGCGCTCGGCCCCTCATAGCCGAGCCGGTCGGAGACCTCGCCGACCGGGGCGCCGAGCGACAGCCACTCCACCGCCTTCAGCAGCCGGGCCTGGCGCCGCCAGGCGCGGAAGCTGAGGCCGGTCTCGGACCGGAAATGCCGCTCGAAGGACCGCTCGGACAGCGCCGCCCGCTGCGCCACCTCGGCCAGGTCGTCGGTCCGGGCCGGGTCGGCGGCCAGATCGGCCACGGCGCGCCGCAGCCGGGCGGATTGCGGCATCGGCAGGTGCAAGGGCGCGATCGGCTCGGTCACCAGCTGGTCGAGGATGACGCCGACGATCCGCCCTGCCGGACCGCCGGTCGCGGCGTCGCGCGGATAGCCCAGGAGGGTCAGCACCAGCTCGCGCAGCAGCGGCGACAGCCGGATCACCGACGGGTCGCGCGGCAAATGGCGCACCGAATCGGGCCGCAGGAACAGGTAGCGCAGCGCCGAGCGCTGCAGATAGGTGACGGCATGCGGCACGTCCGGCGGGATCCACAGCGCCCGCTCCGGCGGCACCACGAAGCTGCCGCGTCCGGTCTCGACCGTCACCGAGCCGGAGACGATGTGGAACAGCTGGGCCCAGCGGTGGCTGTGCGACTGGAAGTGCAACCCGGCCTCGACCTCGCCGGCGAAGGTGAGGACCGGGGCCGGGTAGTCCTCCGCCGCCGGCCGGTCGAGATCGGGATGGACCCGATTGTCCGGATGGATCATGGCGACTCAGATACATAAATCGGCGAAGTGGCGCTAACACGAAAAGCGACCCCGGACCTAGTGTGACGCCGGTGACAGCGATCCCCCGCCCGACCAGGGCAGGGTGAGGACAGCATCCAAGGGAGATCCGAGATGACGATGATCGTTTCACCCCGCGAGTCGCGGGCACCGGTCGCTCGGCCGGCAATCTGGGCGATGGCCCGCGGCGTCGCCTGGGTTCGGCACCAGCTGCGGCTCCGGCGGGACACGGCGAAGCTGCTGGCGCTCAGCGACCATCTGCTCGCCGATATGGGCGTCCGCCGTGATCAGGTCAGGCACGCCGTGCACGACGGCCACCGCGCCCCGCGGTGACAGAGCCTCAGCCGCCGGTCGTCAATCGCAACCGGAAGCGGAACCGCAGCGTGCCCTCGCACCACATCGGGAAGTTGGTGCCCCATTTGTTGTTGTGCAGGTTGATCCGCACGCCGCCGGAGAAATCCGGCAGGCCGGGGGCGAAGGGCATGAAGGGCGAGGCGGCCGGCGCCGCCAGCGGCGCGTCGGGCGACTGCAGCAGGGCGGTGCCGCCATCCGCCAGCCGGCCGCGGATGCCGGACACGGCCTGCAGCTGGCCGCCACCCTTCGGCGTGATGCGGTCGGCCGGCTGCCACAGCCCCATCTTGCGGAAGTCCCAGCGCTCGACCCCGGCCGGGGTGAAGCCCAGGAAACTCGCCTCCGGCATCCGGTTCGCCGGCTTGTCGCGCAGCACCAGGACGAGGTCGAGCCCGTCTTCGGCCGCCGCGATCCGCAGCTCCGCCCGGCGCGGCGCGCCGAACACCGCATGCGCCTCCGCGGGCAGGTCCAGCAGCAGCGTCGCCCCGGATCCGTCCTGCGCCAACCCCGCCAGGCACGGCTTCCAGACGGCGGAACGCGCGGTCCGCGCCCGCTCCAGCCCCGGCTTGCCGTGGTCCAGCAGCGCCCATTCGATCCGCTGGGTCAGATAGAACTGCATATGGGCGGCGACATCGGCCGCGTCGTAGCTCTCATAGCCATAGGCGATCAGGCTGCCGCCGATCCCCTCGAGCCCACGGCCGTCCGGCGCGGTCAGCGCGGTCACGGCCCCGGTTGTGCCGTCGACGCCCAGCCGCCAGTCGCCGGCCCGAACCTCGGCGAGTCCGGCCGCCGGCGCGTCCGCGGCGACAGGCTCGCCCGGCTGCAGCTCGGCCAGGGCCTGGTCCGCCGCCGTCCTGTCGGCCGGGGCCAGCGCCTCCACGGCGTCATCGAGAGTGCCGCGCTGCTCGGCCCAGGAGCTCTCGGTGAAGCGGAAGCGCGGGTCGCGCTGCCGGGCTGCCTCGAAATCCGGCCGATCCCAGGCGGTCTCGTCGCGCAGGAAGGTCTTCACGTCGACGCCGCAGGTGTGCTCGGCGACCATCGCCAGGCGCCGGCCGAAGGCCAGGCGGCCGGCATCCAGCCCCTCTTCCGCGAACCGGTCATAGACCCGCTGCAGCGCCAGGAACCGCGCAGTCTTCTCCGGATCGCTGGCACTGCCATGGATCCAGCTGTCGCCGATCTCGCGGTCGACCACCGGGAAGCGCTCGCGTTCCGGCCAGACCGCGGCAGCGAAATCGTCCAGGGTCGAGGCCCGGATCGCGGCGCCCGGATTCGCCGCCCGCAGCTCGCGGTGACATTCCGCCGCCGCCGAGATGCCCTGCGGCCCGACATTGTCCGAGGTGTGGGCGAAGCTCAGCCCCTGCTCCATCCCCTCGGGGAAGAAGCTGGCGCCATAGCTGCTCTGATAGGCCACCAGCACCTCCTCGCCCGACGGCGCGCGCCAGCGGAACAGCGGCGGCACCTCCGGCAGGGTCGAGGCCGAGTTGACGCCGATATGCAGGAAGCGGATGCCGGCCTCGGCCAGGATCGGCACGATGCCCAGCGGATGGCCCGGCACGTCGGTCATCTTGGCGGCGATGGTGCGGGTGCCGAAGCGGCGGTCCAGCGCCTGCGCATAGGACATCCCGGCCCGGAACAGCGCCGGCGACATCAGCTCGGTGTGGGTGGTGAAGGGCAGGCCGTGCCAGCGGATCAGCCCGCGCTCGATCGCCCGCTCCAGCCGCCGCACCTTGTCGCGCGGCTGGGTCTCGAGATGGTCCCAGATCAGCCAGGCGCCGGTGGTCCAGACGAACATGCGCTGCGCCGGATCCTCGGCGAAGAAATGCTCACCGGTATCGATCGCGCGTGGGATGAACACCTCGTGATATTCCCGCCGCACCGTCTCGGCCAGCTGGGTGAAGCCGATGTCGAGATGCGTCTTGAAGACGAGGTGGATCGTCCGGCCGGTCATCGTCTCATCCATGATGGCGTGATGGGTCAGCCCACGGTGCTGCGGACGACCAGCTTGGTGCGGATCGTCTCGACCAGCGGCGGCGCGGCCCGGTGCTGCAGGCGCTGCAGGATCAGCCGCACCAGCGCGGCCACCCGCTCCTCGACATCGATCTTGATGGTCGTGAGGTCGTAGCTGCGCCAGGCGGCCTGGTCGATGTCGTCGAAGCCGACGACGCTGACCTCTTCCGGCACCCGCAGGCCCAGGGCATGGCGCAGGGCATCGAGCGCGCCGAAGGCGCTGACGTCGTTGGCCGCGAACACCGCCTCGGCGCCCGGCCCGCCGCGGAACAGCTCGATGGTGGCGTCATGGCCGCGCTGATAGCTGAAATCGCCCTCCGCCACCGCGGCCGGCGGCAGGCCGCGCGCCGTCAGCACCTGCTGCAGCGTGCGCAGCCGCGCCGTGTTGGCCTGGGCCTTCGGGTTGCCGGCCAGATAGGCGAAGCGCCGCCGGCCGAAGCCGGACAACAGGGCCACCGCCTGCTCGATGCCGTCGCGCTGCAGCACCCGCAGGCAGTCGAAGCGGTGCATCCCCGATTCCGGCAGCGGGCCCGGATCGGTGGCCTCGTTCGGATAGTCGACATAGACCGGCACCGCCTGGTCGAAGGCGCGGTGCAGCTGGTCGGGCGGCACATTCTCGGTGAACACCACCACGCTGTCCGGGTTGTAGGCCCGCATATAGGACAGGAGCTTCGGGTCGAGGCTGCGGTCGACCTGAGTCTTGAACAGCAGCGTGGCAAAGCCACGCGCCTGCAGCGCCGTGGTCAGCGCGTCGATCTCCAGGCTTTCCCAGGGGCTGCAGACATGCGGCACGATCACGCCGACCAGATGCGACCGCTGCGTCGCCAGCGCCCTTCCAGCCATGTTGGGGACGTAGTTCATCTCCTCGGCGATGCGCAGCACCAGCTCGCGCTTGTCGGCCCTGAGCGGCGCCTTCGGATTGAACGCCCGGGACACCGCGGCACGCGACACCTTCGCCCGGTCCGCCACGATCTCGGCGATGGATTGTCTCTGATCCTCTCGTGCCACCGGCGCCTCAACCGACTGAAATCGCTTTCATCCACACTGAGCAGGCGGCGCTGGACTGTCAAGCGCGGTCGCGCGGGAATTTGGCTGAATTACTCGCATTTTAATGATCTTCAAACGCGATGAGACGCGCGAAGCGATCGCGATTGACGGAAAACTGAAAGCGTGTTCACTTCTGGCCGGAGTTGCATCCCGCCTGAAGGATGCGCCGCCATGGGGAGGACAAGAGCGCATGACCGCACATCGCCTGGGGATTCTCGCCGCCGGCCTGCTCGCGACCCTGAGCTGGGGCGCACCGGCACACGCCGCCGACCTGTCGATCGTCTGCCGCTGCGTCGAGGGCGGCGTGAACACCGAGCTGGCGACCTGGATCAAGACCTGGGTCATCCCGGAATTCGCCAAGACCCCGGCCGGGGCCGGCAGCACCGTGACGCTAAAGAGCTTCGGCGGCACCGACGAGCAGCTGACGCAGCAGCTGGCGCTCGACTTTTCCACCGGCGCCGGGGCCGACGTCTCCAGCTTCGACGGCTTCCTGATCCCCAGCTTCGTCGAGGGCGGGCTCTTGAAGCCGCTCGACGAGATCGCCGGGTCCGAGGTCGACGGCTGGGACGGCTGGCCGCACATCTCGGCCGGCGCCCAGGCGCTGATGTCCTACCAGGGCAAGCTCTTCGGCCTGGCGGAGGGCACCGATGTCCGCGTCATCTTCTACCGCCGCGACGTGTTCGCGAAAGCCGGGCTGAAGGCCGAGGGCTGGCAGCCGGCCAGCTGGGACGAGCTGCTGGCGGCCGCGCGCGCCCTGAAGAAGGCCGACCCGGACAACTTCCCGCTGCAGATCAATGCCGGGGTCTCGATGGGCGAGGCCACCACCATGCAGGGCTATTACCCGCTGCTGCTCGGCGCCGGCGAGGCGCTGCAGGACAAGGACGGCAAATGGATCACCGGCAGCCCGGCGATCCTGGCGGCGCTGACGCTGTACAAGACCATCTATGTCGACGAGAAGCTGGGCGACCAGCGGGCCCAGCTGCTGGCCGACGGCCGCAACCGCAGCTTCGCCAATTTCCGCGACGGCCGCACCGCTATGCTGGTCGAAGGCGACTGGTTCTACCGCTCGGTCACCGCGCCGGGCAGCGAGTTCGCCGTCGCCGACCGCGACAAGACCATGGGCTGGGCCAAGATCCCGGCCGAGGCCGCGGGTCGCGGGCTGGACGGGCGCGACTTCGTCACCATCTCCGGCGGCACCGGCTTCGTGCTGAACCCGAACACGCAGCACCCCAAGGAGGCCTGGGCGCTGCTGGCCTTCATGAACAGCCAGCCGGCACTGACCGCCTATCAGGGCTTCGAGGAGCGGATCCGCATCCGCGACGACGTGCCGGTGCCGAACTCCGCCTTCCTGCAGGACACCGCCAAGGCGCTGATGCCGATCACCACGGCGCGGCCGAACGACCCGAACTACGACAAGGTCTCGGCCGAGTTGCAGCGCATGACCGAGGCCGTGGTCTCCGGCACCGCCACGCCGGAGGAGGCGATGGCCCGCTACGGCGCCGCCGTGAAGAAGATCGTCGGCGAGGCCAACACCGTCAGCAAGGGCTGATGGCGGTGCCTGGAGTCGGCGCGAGCCACTTCGCAACCTCCCCCTCCCCCTCCCCTTGCGGGCGGCCCGCTTCACGCATCGGTGAAACGAGCTTTTTAAAGTCCCCCCTCCCCTTGCGGGAGGGGGGCAGGGGGAGGGGTCTGCGCGCGTCCGCGCGCGAATGCGCAGAGAACCGAATTCCTCGTCCGCGCCGGCTCGTGGTGGTCCAGGCCGGGTCGAGCCGAGAGAACCCCCTCCCCCTACCCCCCTCCCGCGAGGGGAGGGGGGACTCAAAGAAGGCGATATCCGGATGCCCTGACCCCGCGAGGGAAGAGTAGTGGACAAGCGTGCCACCCTGCTCTCCGCCCGCACCGGGGCCGCTTTCATGGTGCCGGCCGGGGTGCTGGTCGGGCTGTTCGTCGTCGTCCCGTTCTTCTGGATCATCGCGGTCAGCTTCACCAACCGCACGCTCCTGGGCCGCACCGCGCTGCATCCCGATTTCGTCGGGCTGCAGAACTACACCTCGCTGTTCGACAGCGGCAGCTTCTTCGCTCCCGGCGAGTTCGGCGCCTCGCTGATCCTGACCGTCCAGTTCGTGCTGCTCTCGGCCCTGATCGGCCAGGCGCTGCTGGGCCTGCTGCTGGCCTGGCTGCTGCAGACCATCCCGCCGGCCCTGAAGGCGGCGGTGCAGGCGGCGGTGGTGGCGGCCTGGATCCTGCCGGAGGTGGTGATCGGCTTCGCCTGGTTCGCCTATCTCGACCGCGACGCGGGCACGCTGAACGGCATCCTCGGCACGCTCGGCCTGCCGCGGCCGGACTGGCTGCTGGAGATGCCGTTCCTGGCCATCGTGGTGTTCAACACCTGGCGCGGCACCGCCTTCTCGATGATGCTGTTCTCCTCGGCGCTGCAGTCGATCCCGCCGAGCTATTTCGAGACCGCCAACGTCGTCGGCGCCTCGTCCTGGCAGAAGCTGCGCGACATCGCCCTGCCGCTGATCCGCGGCCATGTCGTCACCGACCTGATCCTGGTGACGATGTGGACCTTCAACGTGTTCACGCCGTTCCTCTTGACCGGCGGCGGCCCGTCCTTCCGCACCGAGATCCTGTCGATCTACACCTATCAGCTGGCCTTCAAGCATTTCGAGTTCGGCCGCGGCGCCGCGGTCGGCGTCGTCATCATGCTGATCAACCTGGCCTTCGCACTGATCTATCTGGGCCTGGCGCGGCGCCGCCGGGCCGCGGCGGAGCATTGAGATGGCGCTGCGCCCCGTCCTCCTGCGCATCCTGTTCGCCGGCCTGGCGGCGCTGATCGGCCTGGTCTTCGCCCTGCCGCTGCTGTGGTTCGTGCTGGCGCCGTTCAACGCGCGGGCCGAGCTCGGGCTGGCGGTGCCCGACCCGTTCACCCTCGGCAACTTCGCCAAGGCCTTCGAGAACGGCTTCGCCATGCGGGCGCTGCTCAACAGCCTGATCCAGAGCGTCGGCGGCGTCGCCCTGGTCACCGCGGCGGCGACGCTGGCGGCCTATGCCATGTCGCGGGCGCCAGTGCCGGGCAAGGGCGCCATCACCTATCTGCTGCTGCTGTTCTCCTCGGTCGTCTCCGGCTCCGCCGCCATGGTGCCGATCTTCCTGATCGTCAGCGCCATCGGCCTGGTCGATACCCATATCGCGGTGATCCTGGTCTTCGCCGGCGGCCTGCTGCCGACCGCGATGTTCATCCTGCGCGACTTCATCGACGGGCTGCCCCGCACCTACGAGGAATCGGCGCTGGTGGCCGGCGCCTCGCCCTTGCGCGCCTTCATCGACGTCGCCCTGCCGGTGATCCGCCCCGGCGTCGTGGTCGTCGCCGTCTGGGCCTTCGTGCAGATCTGGGGCAGCTTCCTGATCCCCTTCGTCCTGCTGCGCAGCGAATCCCGGATGCCGGCGGCGCTGGCCATCTACTCCTACTACTCCGAGGCCGGGACACCGGTGGTCACCCTGCTCTCCGCCTATGCCGTGGTCTATTCGGCGCCGGTGGTGGCCCTGTACCTCTTCGTCAGCTGGAAGTTCGGCTTCCGCTTCTTCGGCGGCATCAAATCTTGAGCGAGACTCGATGGCTTCGGTAACTCTCGAGCGCGTGGAGAAGGCCTTCGGCGACCTGACCGTGGTGCGCGACATCGACCTCGACATCGGCGACGGCGATTTCGTCTGCCTGCTCGGGCCGTCCGGCTGCGGCAAGACCACGACGCTGCGCATGGTGGCGGGGCTGGAGCAGCCGACCGCCGGCCGCATCCTGATCGGCGGCGCCGACGTCACCAGAAAGCCGCCGAGGGACCGCAATCTCTCGATGGTGTTCCAGGACTATGCGCTATACCCGCACATGTCGCTGGGCCAGAACATCGGCTATCCGCTGAAGGTCCGCGGCGCGCCGGTCGAGGCCCGGCGCGGCCGGACCCAGGAGGTGGCGGACATCCTGCAGATCGGCCATCTGCTGGACCGGCTGCCGTCGCAGATCTCCGGCGGCCAGCAGCAGCGCGCCTCGCTGGCCCGGGCCCTGGTGCACCCGTCCCAGGTCTATCTGTTCGACGAGCCGCTCTCGAATCTCGACGCCAAGCTGCGGCTGGAGGCGCGGGCCTTCCTGAACCACCTGCAGCGCGACATCGGCATGACCGCGATCTATGTCACCCACGACCAGGCCGAGGCGATGGCGCTGGCCACAAGGGTGGCGGTGATGGAGGCCGGGCAGGTGGTACAATACGCCCCGCCGCTCGAGGTCTATCGCCGCCCGGCCACCACCTTCGTCGCCGGCTTCGTCGGCAACCCGCCGATGAACCTGATGCCGGTGCAGGCCGCCCGGCAGGACGGTACGGCGCTGCTGGCGGCCGACGGGCTGCAGGCCCCGCCCCTGCCACTGTGGGATGCCCTGGCCCGGGCGATCGACCGCGGCAGCAAACTGACACTGGGCATCCGGCCCGAGCATCTGCGCATCGGCGGAGACGGCTGGCACCTCTCCGGCGAGCTGTTCGCCAATGAGGGCATGGGACCGGAAAGCCTGGTCACGCTGCTGCTGCCGGGCGACCGGCGGGTCACCGCCCGGATCTTCGGCGACGAGCCGCTGCGGCTCGACCGCACGGTCCGGCTCGGCTTCCGGGCCGAGGACGCAGTGGTCTTCGACGCCGAGGGACGCCGCATTCCCGGCCCGGGGGAGGAGCCGTGACCCAGGCGCTGAGCATCCGGGTGACGGCCACCGAGGGCCCCTACCGCCCGGTGCCGGTCGAGATCCCGCCCGGCACCACCCGGATCGACGTGGCGATGGCCTATGCCAAGGCCGGCGACTGCATCATCGATCTCGGCCTGCTGGATCCGCGCACCACCGCCTTCCCCAGCCCGGCCGGCTTCCGTGGCTGGAGCGGTGGCGCCCGCGACGCATTCTTCGTCGCCACCGACGACGCCACGCCGGGCTACGTGCCGGGCCCGATTCCGGCCGGGACCTGGACCATCCTGCTCGGCCTCTATCGGGTGCCGCCGGACGGCGCCGAGGTGGCGCTGACCATCCGCCTCGACGACGCGCCGCGCCCCGACTGGTCGCCCGAGCCGGCGGCCGAGGTGCATCACCGGACGCCCGGCTGGTATCGCGGCGACCTGCATTGCCACACCCATCACAGCGACGCCCAGGGCGGGCCCGAGCTGCTGCACGAGGCGGCGCGGCAAGCGGGCCTGCGCTTCCTGGCCGTGACCGACCACAACACCACCACCCAGCGCCGCTACTTCTCGCCGCGCAGCACCCCGGATCTGGTCTTCATCCGCGGAGAGGAGATCACCACCGCCGAGGGCCATGCCAATGTCTTCGGCGCCGAGGACTGGATCGACTTCCGCCTGACCGCGCCGGCCGATGCGCACCGTCTGGCGGAGGCGGTGCACCGCGCCGGCGGCCTCCTGTCGATCAACCACGACAAGCCGCCGATCCCGTGGCGACACGAACTGCCGGTGCTGGACTGCATGGAGGTCTGGCAGTCGCACTGGTTCGCCGGCAACTGGACCTCGCTGGCCCGCTACGACGAGCGGCTGCGGCAGGGCCATCGCATCTCGCTGATCGGCGGCAGCGACTGGCACCAGCCGGCGGCGCTGGCCCCGCCCGGCCCGCTCGGCCTCGGCCGGCCGGCCACGGCACTGTGGCTGCCGGAGCTGTCGGAGCGGGCGGTGCTGAAGGCGCTGCGCGCCGGCCGCGGCTATGTCACCGAGGGGCCCGACGGGCCGCATCTCGCTATCACCACCGGCGGCGTGCCGATGGGCCGCACCCGGCTCGGCGGCCCGGACTGGACCGTCGAGGCGGAGGTGCGCGGCGCCGCCGGCGACCGCCTGATCTGGGTCGATGCCGGCGGCATCGTCGCCGAGCAGGAGATCCCGGCGGAGGCGTGGATCGGCCGGCTGACCCTGCCCTCGCCCGACCGCTTCCTGCGCGCCGAGATCGTCGCCGCCGCCAGCCGGCCGCGGCTCGAGGCCGAGTTCCTGCAGGCGCTGGACGGCCGCAGCCTGCCGGCCGGCGTGACCCGTAACGACATCGCCGTCCAGCCGCTGCGCCGGACATTGAGCAACCCGATCTATGTCGGGTGAGGCGGCCTGCCGCACCCTGCCTACCTACTCGAACATCCCCTTCGGCGTCTCGCCCTTGAGGAAGGGCTCGATCACGGCGACCAGCAGGTCGGTCTGGCCGATCACGGCGGTGTGCGAGGTCGCCGGCAGGACGGCGAGGCGCGAGGCCGGGAGCGGCTGGCCCATGTCGCCCATGCCGCCGCCGCCGAGCAGCCGGAACAGCGCCACCGAATGCTCCAGCGTCGCGACATCGGCGTCGCCGGTGATGATCAGCACCGGCGTCTTCAGCGCCTTGACCTCGGCCTCCCACGCCATCGGCTCCTTCTCCAGCGCGATCAGCTTGCGCACCAGCTCGGGGAAGCCGTCGGGGTTGGCCGCGAGCTTGCGGTAGGCCTCGGCGAAGACCGGCATGTCGACGAACATCTCCACCGTCATCTGCGGGATGAACTCCCGGAACGCCGGCTGCCAGCCCTGGGCGTCATAGGCGGCCGAGGCGGCGACGAGCTTGTTCACCTTCTCCGGGTGGCGGATGGCCAGCTGCAGCCCGGCGGCCGCGCCCATGGAATAGCCGAACACATCGGCCTTCTGCAGCCCCACCGCATCCATGAATGCGGCCGCGTCGTCCGCCAGCGCGGGATAGGTGATCGGCCGGTCGATGTCGGTGGTGCGGCCGTGCCCCTGGAATTCGAAGGCATAGACCTTGTGGGTCTCGGCCAGCTTCGGGATGATCGCGCCCATCGACGGGATGTTCATATAGGCGCCGTGCAGCACGACCAGCGGGTCGCCGCTGCCGGAGACCTCGTAATAGACCTGCATGCCGTTGACCTCGACCCGGGCGCCTGCCGGCTGGGCCTCGGCAAGGGCGGGGCCGGCGACGAGCAGGGCCGCGGCGACGAGGGTGGTGCGCAACATCAGGACTCTCCTCTCCATCTCATGCGTTTCGTTGACGCTGATGATAAGACGAAGGGCCTCACCCCGGCCCGACAGGCCCGCACCGGAATTTTGGCGATGATGTCTCGGTTCCGCATTCGCCCGGCACGGCCGGAAGACAGGGATGCGCTCGGGGCGCTCAAGCTGCGCGCCTCGCTGGCCTGGGGAGAGCATGTCGAAGCACTGCGCGCCCTGCCCGAGGCGCGGCAGGTTCCGGCCGGGCATCTGCCCTCGGCCGTCGTCGCCGAACTGGACGGCGCGATCGTCGGCTTCGCCACGGTGCTGCCGCGCGGCGCCGGCGAGGCCGAGCTGGAGGACCTGTTCGTCGACCCCAGGTCCTGGCGCCGCGGCATCGGCGCCCGGCTGGTGGCCGAGGCCGAGCGACGGGCCGCGGCGCTCGGCGCCCGCTCGCTGCATGTCATCGCCCATGAACGGGCACAGGCCTTCTACGAGCGCTGCGGGTTCCGGGTCGTCGGCACGGCGATGACCGCTCTCGCCCCAGCCCCGGAGATGCGTAAGGATCTGTAATCCGCCGTGGTGACGACTGCTCGCCCTACTCCGCCGGCTTCGGATGGGCCGGCGGCGCCTCCTCCTCGATCACCCGGTGATGGTCGCGGGCGAGGTAGGTGTAGACCATCGGCACCACGAACAGGGTGAACAGCGTGCCGATCGACATGCCGGATGCGATCACCAGCCCGATCGAGAACCGCGCCGCTGCGCCGGCGCCGCTGGCATAGAGCAGCGGCACCACGCCCAGCACCATCGCCGCCGTGGTCATCAGGATCGGCCGCAGCCGGATCGCCGCCGCCTGCTCGATTGCGTCGCGCCGCGACAGCCCCTGCTGCTCCTGCAGCGTGTTGGCGAACTCCACCATCAGGATGCCGTGCTTGGTGATCAGCCCGACCAGGGTGATCAGCCCGATCTGGGTGTAGATGTTGATGCTGGCCCCGGTGAGCTGCAGCATCGAGCCGAGATTCAGCGCCGCCAGCGCGCCGAAGATCGACAGCGGCACCGACATCATGATGATCAGCGGGTCGCGGAAGCTCTCGAACTGCGCCGCCAGCACCAGGAAGATCACGATCACCGCGAAGGCGAAGGCGATCATCACCGTGTTGCCCTCGGTGATGTACTGCCGCGAATCACCTTCGTAGTCATAGGTGACGCCGCGCGGCAGGATGCGGTCGGCCGTCTCCTGCAGGAAGGTCAACGCCTGGCCCAGGGTGACGATCACCGGGGTCGGCACCCCCTGGATGGTCGAGCTGTTGAGCTGGTTGAACTGGGCGAAGGAATTCGCCGTCGCCTGGGTCTTCAGCGTCACCACCGAGGACAGCGGGATCAGGTCGCCGCTGGCGGTGCGGACGAAGTACTTGTTCAGCTCCTCCGGGTTCAGCCGGCTCTCCTGCGCCACCTGCGGGATCACCTTGTAGCTGCGGTTGTCACGGTCGAACCGGCCGATGTCGTTGCCGCCCAGCATGACGTTCAGCGTCGTGCCGACGTCGTCCATGTTGATGCCCAGCGCCGCCGCCTTGTTGCGGTCGATCTCGACCGACAGCTCCGGCCGATCGAAGGACAGGGTGGCGTTGGCGAACAGGAACAGGCCGCTCTTGCGCGCCTCGTTCGCGATCTGCTGCGCCATCTCGTAGACCAGCTGGGGCGAGCCGGGGGCCTTGATCACGAACTGGATCGGCGGGCCGCCGGAGGAGCCGGGCAGCGCAGGCGGCGTGACGACGAAGCCCTCAACCCCGGCGATGCCGCTGACGACCTGCTGGACCTGGGCCTGGATTTCGGCGCCGCTGCGGGTGCGTTCGCCCCACGGCTTGAAGGTCATGCCACCGAAGCCTGAGGCCAGCGAGCCGGCGCCGTTGACCGCGAAGATCGCGTCGTGCTCCGGGATCGCCTGCAGGTCCTTGATCAGCTTGTCGCTGAACCGGTTCATGTATTCCAGATTGGCGTAGCGCGGCCCCTCGAGGATCATGAACACGAAGCCCTGGTCCTCCTCCGGCGCCAGCTCGGGCGGCGTGTTCACGAACAGGAAGGCCGAGGCCCCCAGCAGCACGACCGCCAGGAACACGGTCACCGGCCGGTAGTTCAGCGAGTTGTGCAGCCGCCGATGGTACCAGCCCTGCAGCCCGGTGAAGAAGCGGTCGACCGCCCGCTGGAACCGGCCCCCGCCTTCGCCATGCGGCTTCAACAGCTTGCTGGTCATCATCGGCGACAGGGTCAGCGCGACGATGCCGGAGATGATGACGGCGCCGGCCAGGGTGAAGGCGAATTCGCGGAACAACGCCCCGGTCAGGCCGGTGGCGAAGCCGATCGGGGCATAGACCGCGGCCAGGGTGATGGTCATCGACACCACCGGCCCGGCGATCTCGGCGGCGCCCTGCAGCGCCGCCTGCCTCGGCGTCAGCCCCTCCTCGATATGGCGGTGGATGTTCTCCACCACCACGATGGCGTCGTCGACCACCAGGCCGATGGCCAGCACCATGGCCAGCAGCGTCAGCGTGTTGATCGAGTAGCCGAGGGCATAGAGGCAGAACAGCACGCCGATCAGCGACAGCGGGATGGTGACGATCGGGATGATCACGGCGCGGAACGAGCCGAGGAACAGCAGGATGACGACGACCACGATCGCCACCGCCTCGGGGATGGTCTTGCCGACCTCCCAGATCGAGGCCTCGATGAACTCTGTGGCGTCATAGACGATCTCGCCGCGCATGCCCTCCGGCATCTGGCGCACGATGTCCTGCATCGCCACGCGCACATTGGCCGCGGTGGTCAGCGGGTTGGCGGCCGGGGTTGGGTTGATGGCGATGAAGATCGCCTCGCGGCCGTTGAAGGTGACGCGCGCATCGTAGCTCTCGCTGCCCAGCTCGACCCGGGCCACGTCCTTCAGCCGGACGATGTTCGACCCGTCCGAGCGCACCACCAGGTCACCGAAGGCCTCGGCCGTGCGCAGCGTCGTGTCGGTGCGGATGGCGAAGGTGACCAGCTCGCCCTCGGTCCGGCCCGGCGCCGACTGGAAGTTGTTGGCCCGGATCGCCGTCACCACATCGGCGGCCGTCACCATGTGCGCGGCCAGCCGGATCGGGTCGACCCAGACCCGCATGGCGAAGCTCTTGGCGCCCAGGATGTCGGCCTCGGCCACGCCCTCGGTGGTCGAAAGCTGCGGCTGCACCACCCGGGTGATGTATTCGGTCACCTCCTCCGGCGACATCCGGTCGCTGTCCAGCGCGATATACTGGATCGCGATGTCCTGGCCGGTGCCCTTCACCACCACCGGGTCCTTCGATTCGTCCGGCAGGTCGTTGCGGACCTGCTGCACCTTGGTCAGCACCTCGGTCAGCGCCGAATCGGGGTTGGCGTTCAGCCTCATATGCACCGACACGGTGCTGACGCCCTGGACCGAGGAGGAGGTGACGTAGTCCAGCCCCTCCGTGCTCGCCACCGCCTGCGCGATCGGGGTGGTGATGAACCCCTGCATCAGGTCGGCGCTGGCGCCCGGATAGGCGGTGGTGATGGTGATCACCGTCTCCTCGGTCTTCGGGAACTGGCGCACCGGCAGCGACGCCAGCCCCTGGATGCCGAGCAGCAGGATCAGGAGGCTGATCACCGAGGCCAGCACCGGCCGGCGGATGAAGATCGAGGTGAAGTTCATGGCTCCCCCTTCCCGGCCGGCTCAGGATCCGGCCGGCGGCGGACGGGTGGGGTCGACCGAGTTGTCGATCACCACCGGGAACCCGTTCTGGAGCTTCAGTTGGCCGGAGGTGACGACCTGGTCGCCGGCCTTCACCCCCTCGACGATCTCGGCGAGGTTGCCCTGGCGCTGGCCGACCCGGACGAAGACCTGCTCGACCGCCAGCCGCGGTCCGGCCGGCGCCTGGCCCTGAGCGGCATCGCCAGCAGGCTGCGGCGGCTGCTGTTGGCCGGCCTCCGCCTTTTTCTCGCGGATCGCGAAGACGGTGTCGCCATAGAGGCTGAAGGTGATCGCGGTTTGCGGCACGGTCACCACATTCGGCCGATCCGGCAGGATCAGCCGGACATTGGCGAAGAAGCCGGGGCGCAGCTTGAGGCCGGGATTGTCGATGGTCGCCCGCACCTTGACCATGCGGCTGGCGGCATCGACCACCGGCTCGATGCCGCTGACCGCGCCGCGGAACACCTCGTCCGGGAAGGCGTCGGCCCGCACCTCCACCTTCTGGCCCTGGCTGATCCGGCTGAACGCCTGCTCCGGCAGGGTGAAGTCGGCATAGACCTGGTCCAGGCGCTGCAATGTCACCAGCGCGTCGCCGGCGGCGACGTAGCGGCCGATGTCGATCTTGCGGATGCCGACCATGCCGGCGAAAGGCGCCATCACCGCCTTCTTGTCGATCGTCGCCTGGGCGCGCGCCAGCTGGGCCTGGGCCTTCAGCAGCTCGGCATTGGCGGAGTCGAGGTCGGATTGCGGGGCGTTGCCGCGCGACCGCAGCGACGACACCCGGTCCAGCACCCGCTGCGCCAGGTCGATCGCCGCCTGGTACAGCCGCACATCCGCCTGGTCGATCGAATCATCCAGCTGCACCAGCCGCTGCCCGGCCTGGACCGTGTCGTTGGGCTTGAAGTCGATCGACTTGACCGTGCCCGCGACCTCGGAGGCGACCTCGATGCCCTCGACCGCGGAGATGCTGCCGATGCCCTCGAGATAGTCGGTCCAGGTCTTCGCCTCGGCCTTGGCGGCGGAGACGGTGACCGGCGGGATCTGCGGATTGGTGAACATCTCCGCCACCACCTGATCGCGCTTGAGGTTCATGCCGACGAGCCCGCCGACGATGACGATCAGGGCGGCTCCGACCAGAATGAAGCGGAGAATCATGCGCGATTCCGTCCCCAGGGCCCGCCATTGATCATACGGGCTCGTGCTGTGAATCGAGAAGCGCAGCACCATACACTAGACCGCGACGTCCGGCCTAACTTGAAACATACATGCATGTACGGCATGGGTAACCGGGGCGTACATGCCGCGGCGGCATTGCTTCGCCGCCGCCGCCAACGGCCTTCGCATCGGCTCATTCACCGACTAAGGTGCGGCTGAGACTGGACGGGACCCCGCGCCATGCAAGTCTATCTGCCGATCGCCGAGGTCTCGGTGAACGCCCTGCTGATTCTCGGCATGGGCGGGCTGGTCGGTTTCCTGTCCGGCCTGTTCGGCGTCGGCGGCGGCTTCCTGATGACGCCGCTCCTGATCTTCATCGGCATCCCGCCGGCGGTAGCGGTCGGCACCCAGGCCAACCAGCTGGTCGCGGCCAGCGTCTCCGGCATGCTGGCGCATCTGCGGCGCGGCAATGTCGACCTGAAGATGGGGCTGGTGCTGCTGGCGGGCAGCGTGGTCGGCAGCGTGCTCGGGGTCCGGCTGTTCAGCCTGCTGCAGCTGATCGGCCAGATCGACCTCGCCATCAACCTGTTCTACCTGCTGTTCCTCGGCACGGTCGGCGCGCTGATGCTGGTCGAGAGCCTGCGGTCGATGCTGCGCCGCCGCCGATCTCCCGGGCAGCGCCGCAAGCTGCACAAGCACGGCTGGTTCCACGGCCTGCCGTTCAAGACCCGGTTCCCGAAGTCGCGGCTGTACATCAGCGCCCTGGCGCCGATCGCGATCGGCGCGCTGGGCGGCTTCCTGACCGCGATCATGGGCATCGGCGGCGGCTTCATCCTGGTGCCGGCGATGATCTACCTGCTGGGCATGCCGGCCTCGCTGGTGGCCGGCACCTCGCTGTTCCAGATCATCTTCACCACCGCGCTGGTCTGTTTCCTGCAGGCCTTGCAGAACCAGACGGTCGACGTGCTGCTGGCCCTGCTGCTGCTGGCCGGCGGCGTGATCGGCGCCCAGTTCGGCACCCATGCCAGCGGCCGGCTGCGCGGCGACCAGGCCCGCGCCCTCTTGGCCACGCTGGTGCTGATCATCTGCATCAAGGTCGGCTTCGACCTGATCGGCACGCCCGCCGACCTGTTCACCGTCGCCATGCGCCGGGGGGGCTGAGCCGTGCGGCGCATCGTTCTCGCCGTCGCCGTCTGGGCTGCGGTCCTGGGCCTGTGCCGGCCCGGCGCCGCCCAGGACCTGGTGGCCGACCTGTCCGACCACGTCATCGCCATCAACACCGGCTTCACCGGCACCAGGGTCCTGCTGTTCGGCGCCACCGAGGGCGAGGGCGACGTGGCGGTGGTGGTGCGCGGCCCGGTCGACCGCGCCACGGTGCGCGAGAAGGACCGCGTCGCCGGCATCTGGCTGAACCATGCCAGCATGAAGTTCAGCGGCGTGCCCGGCTTCTACGCCGTGGCTTCGAGCAAGCCGCTGGAGCAGCTGGCGGCGCCCAATGTGCTGGAGCGCGCCGGCATCGGCCTGAAATACCTGCAGCTGGCCGTCAGCGACGACGACCGCGAGGCCGGGCCCGAGGCCATCGCCGCCTTCCGCGACGCGCTGATCCGCGGCCAGCAGCGCAGCGGCCTGTACGTCACCGACACCGGCCAGGTCAGCTTCCTCAGCGGCCGCCTGTTCCGGACCCGGATCGAGTTTCCGGCCAATGTCCCGACCGGCCAGTACCAGGTCGAGGCCTATCTGTTCCGCGGCGGCCAGGTGGTCGACGCCCAGACCACGCCGCTGATCGTCGGCAAGGTCGGGATGGGCGCCGAGATCTACGAATTCGCCCAGAGCGAGCCGGCGCTGTACGGGCTGGCCGCCATCCTCGTCGCCGTCGCCGCCGGCTGGCTGGCCAGCGTCGTCTTCCGTCGTCCCTGATGCGTTCCCATCTATCGAGGGTGCCATGACCGACAACGCCCCGGAGACCCCCAAGCAGGAGTTGCCGCGCATCTTCCTCGTCGTCGTCGACGACAGCGAGGAGTGGCGGGCGGCGCTGCGCTACGCCTGCCGCCGGGCCCAGCACACCGGCGGCCGGGTCGCCCTGCTGCACGTCATCAGCCCCAGCGAGATCCAGCATTGGGGCGCGATCGAGGACGTGCTGCGCGAGGAGGCCCGGCACGAGGCCGAGCAGCGGCTGCAGCGGGTGGCGCGCGAGGTCAACCAGCTGACCGGCACCATCCCGATCCTGCATATCCGCGAAGGCGCCGCCCGCGACGAGCTCCTGGCGCTGATCGCCGAGGAGCCGTCGATCTCGATCCTGGTGCTGGGCGCCGACACCACCTCCTCCGCCGGCCCCGGCCCGCTGATCCAGTACCTGACCAGCAGCAAGGCCATCGCCCGGCTGCGGATCCCGCTGACCATCGTGCCGGGCCACCTGACGACCGACGCGATCGACGCCCTGAGCTGACGCGCCCCTCCTGCGCAAGGCCGGCCGCTTGACGGCGCCACCCGGCGGTGGCATCCGAGCGTGACGGGTGCCGGCAGGCCCTGCCTTCGATGAATCGAGACATGGACGAGCCAGACAGTCGTCCCGACCGGGACGAACCACGGAGGCGACCCGACCGGATCGCCCCGCCAGGGAACGGACGGCCCAGCGCCGCGCCGGCCGAAGGGCTCCGCTAGAACCGCGGCCCCGGCCCGGCGATGCGCCGGCCCCAGGGGACAGACCGCGATGCTGCGCATCTACACGCTTTCGAACGCCCGTTTCGTCACCATCGACCCGTCGGAGGGCGCCGCCTTCCCGCCGGACATGGTCTGGATCGACCTGTTCAACCCGACCGCCGAGGAGGAGCGGCTGGCCGAAGCGCAGCTCGGCCTGTTCCTGCCGACCCGCGAGGAGATGCAGGAGATCGAGGCGTCGAGCCGGCTGTACCAGGAGGACGGCGGCATGTTCATGACCGCCAGCGTGCTCTATGCCACCGAGACCGACGCGCCCGGCACCGCCCCGATCACCTTCGTGCTGAAGGGCCAGACCCTGGTCACCATCCGCTATGCCGAGCCGAAATCCCTGGCCGGCTTCATCGCCCATGCCGAGCGCCAGCCGATGCTGTGCCCGTCGGGCTCAGCCACGCTGATCGGCCTGCTCGAGGCCATCGTCGACCGCACCGCCGACATCCTGGAGCGGGTGGCGGGCGAGGTCGACGCGCTGTCGCAGCGCATCTTCAAGGTGCATGAGGCGGTGCACAAGCGCACCACCAACGAGGAGCTGGAGGCCAATCTCAAGCAGATCGGCCGCAGCCAGAACCTGGTGTCGAAGGCGCGCGAGAGCCTGGTCAGCCTGGCCCGGCTGCTGAGCTTCCTGGCGGTCGGCGACGCCACCAAGGACAAGGTGTTCCGCACCCATCTGAAGAGCCTGAGCCGGGACGTGGCGTCGCTGACCGACCACGCCACCTATATCGGCAACAACATCACCTTCCTGCTCGACGCCTCGATGGGGATGATCAATATCGAGCAGAACGCGATCATCAAGATCTTCTCGGTCGCCGCGGTGGTGTTCCTGCCGCCGACCCTGGTGGCCAGCATCTACGGCATGAACTTCGAGAGCATGCCGGAGCTGCACTGGGCCGCCGGCTATCCCTGGGCGCTCGGGCTGATGGTCCTGTCCGCCGTGCTGCCCTATCTGTGGTTCAAGCGGAAGGGGTGGCTGTAGAGCCCATTCGCGAATGCTACTGATGCGGCCGTCTGACGGCGGTTTCTCCGCTTCCGGTGCTCACGGACTATAACGTCCGCTGCGCTCCGGTTCTCGAAACCACCGCCATCCGACTCGCACCAGCGCATTCTCGAACGGGCTCGCGGCCGCTTGTGGCGGCCTCCCCTCGGCATAGGCATTGGTGCATGGCACCATGGCCATCCATATTGCTGGGATATGCCAATGATCGAGCTGCGCCATCTCCGCTACTTCGTCGCCGTGGCCGAGGAGGGGCATGTCACCCGGGCGGCCGAGCGGCTGGGCATGCAGCAACCGCCGCTGAGCCAGCAGATCAAGGCGCTGGAGCAGGCGCTGGGCGTGCCCCTGCTGCACCGGCTGCCGCGCGGCGTGCGGCCGACCGAGAGCGGCCTGGTGCTGCTGGCCGAGGCCCGAATCCTCCTGGCTCAGCTCGACCGCGCGCTGGAGACGGTGCGGCGCACCGGGCGCGGCGAGCAGGGGCGGATCGCCGTCGGCTTCACCAGCTCCGCCGCCTTCCACCCCTTCGTCTCCGCCGCCATCCGCGGCTTCCGCGAGGCCGCGCCGCAGGTCGATATGGCGATGGAGGAGGCCAGCACCGGCGAGCTGGTCGAGGCGCTGCGGCTGGGCCGGCTGGACGCCGCCTTCATCCGCTCGCCGGTCGGCGACGCCGCCGGCCTCGCGGTCGAGCCGCTGCTGGACGAGCTGATGGTTGCGGTCGTGCCGGCCGGCCATCCGCTGACCACCGGGCCGGACCCGATCCCGCTGGCGGCACTGGCCGACCAGCCCTTCGTGCTGTACCGCCGCCCGAGCGGGCCTGGCCTGTACGATTCGATCATCGCCGCCTGCCGCGCCGCCGGCTTCAGCCCGCGCATCGTGCAGGAGGCGCCGCGGCTGGTGTCGACGCTGAGCCTGGTCGAGGCCGGACTCGGCGTGTCGATCATCCCGGCCTCGATGGCCCGGCTCGACGCCGGCGGCATCGCCACCCTGCGCCTGGCCGCGCCCCCGGTGGCGCCGCTGCATCTGGCCCGCCGCGCCGCCGAGCCGCTCGGCGCGACCCGGCGCTTCGTCGAGCATGTCCGGGAGATGCCCCGGACCTAACGCGAGAACCGCTTGGCCCCGGCCACGCACAGCACCACGGCCGCAGCGCAGCCGACCAGGCCCCAGCCGACCGGCTCGTGCAGCAGCGTCGCAGCCAGGGCCAGGCCGAAGAAGGGCTGCAGCAGCTGCAACTGACTGACCGCGGCGATGCCGCCCAGCGCCAGGCCGCGATACCAGAAGATGAAGCCGATCAGCATCGAGAACAGCGAGACATAGGCCAGCGCCGCCAGCGCCGGCCAGCCGACCCCGGCCCAGGAGGCGGGCCAGGTCAGCAGCGACGCCGGCAGCGACAGCGGCAGCGAGAGCAGGAGCGCCCAGGAGATCACCTGCCAGCCGCCGAGCCGGCGCGACAGCCGGGCGCCTTCGGCATAGCCCAGGCCGCAGGCCAGGATGGCGGCCAGCATCAGCCCGTCGCCGAGCGGCGAGGCCTCGCCCCCCTGGCGCAGCGCATAGCCGCCGACGATCGCGGCGCCGAGCACCGAGAAGGCCCAGAAGGCCGGGCGCGGCCGCTCGCCGCCGCGTAGCACGCCGAACACCGCGGTTGCGATCGGCAGCAGGCCGACGAAGACGATGGCATGGGCCGAGGTGACATAGCGCAGCGCCAGCGCCGTCAGCAGCGGGAAGCCGACGACCACGCCGAGCGCCACCACGACCACCGGCCCGAGATCCGCCCGTTCCGGCCGCCGCGGCCGCAGCGCCAAGAGCATCGCGGCGCCGAGCAGCCCGGCGATCGCCGCCCGGGCCACGGTCAGGAACAGCGGATCGAGGTCGAGCACCGCCACCCGGGTCGCCGGCAGCGAGCCGCTGAAGATGAGCACGCCGAGCAGGCCGTTGATCCAGCCCGCCGCCGCCTCGTTCGAGGGTCCGTCCAGGGTTCGTGTCGCTTCCATGCGGCCGACCATGCCGGCCGGCGACGGCGACGGCCAGAGATGGTAGAGTACAGTTTCGCCGAACTGTCCTGGTCCGGAGCCCGGTACGGATGCTCGATCTCGTTTCTGCGCCAAGACACGGCGCCACCCTGGTCTCGACCGTCATGGACAGCATCCGGCAGCGGATCGAGAGCCGCGCTTTGGCGCCGGGCGCCAAGGTGCCGTCGATCCGCCGCCTGGCCGAGGCGCTGGGCGTGTCGAAATCGACCGTGGTCGAGGCCTATGACCGGCTGGCGGCGGAGGGGGCGATCGCCGCCCGCCCCGGCTCCGGCTTCTATGTCGCCCGGAAGGCTCAGCCTTTGACCCTGGCCGAGCCCGGCCGGCGCCTGGACCTGACCATCGACCCGCTGTGGATCGCCCGCCAGGCGCTGGAGACGCCGGAGGCCGGCGGCGCCTCCGTGCTGAAGCCGGGCTGCGGCTGGCTGCCGGCCGACTGGATGCCCGACCCGGCGATCCGGCGGGCGCTGCGCGGCCTGGCCCGGTCGGAGGGCGAAGGCCTGGTCGAGTACGATTCGCCGCTCGGCTTCGCGCCGTTGCGCCGGCACCTGGCCGGGAGGCTGGCGGAGCGCGGCATCGCCGCCGAGGCCGGGCAGGTCCTGCTGGCCGATGGCGGCACTCAGGCGATCGACCTGATCGGCCGGTTCCTGCTGGAGCCGGGCGATGCCGTGCTGGTCGACGACCCCTGCTACTTCAACTTCCTCGGCGTGCTGCGCGCCCATCGCGCCCGGGTGATCGGCGTGAAGCGCACCCCCACCGGTCCCGACCTGGACGCCTTCGCCCGCGCCGCGGCGGAGCACCGGCCGAAGCTCTACGTCACCAACGCCGCCCTGCACAACCCGACCGGCGCCAGCCTGTCGCCGCAGGCGGCGCACCGGCTGCTGATGCTGGCCGAGGCGCATGACCTGGTGGTGGTCGAGGACGACATCTTTGCCGATTTCGAGACTGAGCCGTCGCCGCGCCTGGCCGCGCTGGACGGGCTGCAGCGGGTGATCCATATCGGCAGCTTCTCCAAGACCCTGTCGGCCGCGGTGCGCTGCGGCTTCATCGCCGCCCGGCCGGACTGGATCGAGGGTCTGACCGACCTGAAGCTGGCCACCAGCTTCTCCAACGGCGCCCTGGCGGCGCGGCTGGTGCACCGGCTGCTGACCGACGGCAGCTATCGCCGCCATGTCGAGGGGCTGCGCGGCCGGCTGGCGCGGGCGATGGGCGAGACCGCGCGGCGTCTTGGCGCCCTCGGGCTCGTGCCATGGGTCGAGCCGCGCGGCGGCATGTTCCTGTGGGCGGCCCTGCCCGACGGCCTCGATTCGGCCGAGGTGGCGCGCCGCGCCCTGGCCCGCGACGTGGTGCTGGCGCCGGGCGACGTGTTCAGCCCCTCCCGCAGCGCCGGCCGCTACCTGCGCTTCAACGCCGCCCAATCCGCCAGCCCGCGGATTTTTGCGGTGCTGGAGGAGGCGATGCGGGGGTGAGCGCCGCTCGTGCCTAGCCCCAGTTGGCGACCCTGCGGGCCTCCGCCGACGGATGGAGGTCCCGACCGGCGCGCAGTTCCGCCAGCACGAAGTCGAGTTGGTCCGGTGCCGGCGGCAGCCCCTCGCGGAAGGACAGGACGGGACGATCCACTTTGAAACCCGCGGCGTCGGTGGCCGGCCTGTAGGGGAGGACCACCATGAAGCTGGCCCCGTCGCCGTCGGCCGCGGCCTCGGCGATGAGCGCATCGCGCCTCACACCATCAATGGTCGCATAGCCGTCGAAGACGTACATCGCTCGCTTGAACGCATTGCGGTTGCCGGCGAACCACGCCCGGGCGGCCTCGGTTCCCTCCTCGATCCGCTCGGTGACGAAGCGGATCAGTTCCACCGTCCCGCCGGCGGGACCTGGCGTGAAGGCAACCCTGAAAGGGATCAGCGTCTCCCCCTCCGAGACCGACCAGGCTGCATGGGCCAGCTGCGTTCCGACGAAGCGGGCGAGCTCCGCATGCGGCCCCTTGCCCGCGCTCTTTTTCCGCAGGAAGGACAACATGGGCGCCCGCCTCGCTCTTGGTCTCGGCCGAACCGCCGGTCAGGCCAGCTCGGGTTCCTTGGCCGCGTCGTCGGAGGAGACCGGGGCGGTCGGGTTCTCGATGTACTCGAACGCCAGAGTCTCGCCGTCCGCCGCCACGTCGACCCGGACCTGGCCGCCCTTGACCAGCTTGCCGAACAGGAGCTCGTTGGCCAGCGGCTTCTTGATGTGCTCCTGGATCACCCGGGCCATCGGCCGGGCGCCGTAGAGCTCGTCATAGCCGCGCTTGACCAGCCACTGCCGGGCCGCCGAGGACAGCTCGATGGTGACGTGCCGGTCGGCCAGCTGGGTCTCGAGCTGGATCACGAACTTGTCGACCACCTGGGCCACGATCTCCGGCGTCAGATGGCCGAAGGCGATGGTGGCGTCCAGCCGGTTGCGGAACTCCGGCGTGAACATCCGGTTGATCGCCTCCGTGCCCGCATCGTCCTTGCGGGTGGCGCCGAAGCCGATCGACTGCTTGGTCAGCTCGGTGGCGCCGGCATTGGTGGTCATGATCAGGATGACGTTGCGGAAATCGACCGACTTGCCGTTGTGGTCGGTCAGCTTCCCGTGATCCATGATCTGCAGCAGGATGTTGAACACATCCGGATGCGCCTTCTCGATCTCGTCCAGCAGCAGCACGCAATGCGGGTGCTGATCGACCGAATCGGTCATCAGCCCGCCCTGGTCGAAGCCGACATAGCCCGGCGGGGCGCCGATCAGCCGGCTGATCGAGTGCCGCTCCATGTATTCCGACATGTCGAAGCGCACCAGCTCGATGCCGAGCAGCCGGGACAGCTGCCGCGCCACCTCGGTCTTGCCGACGCCGGTCGGGCCGGAGAACAGGTAGTTGCCGATCGGCTTCTCCGGTTCGCGGAGGCCGGCGCGGGCCAGCTTGATCGCCGCCGCCAGGGCGTCGATCGCCTGGTCCTGGCCGAACACCAGCGTCTTCAGGTCGCGGTCCAGCGTCTGCAGCAGCGCCTTGTCGTCGCGGCTGACGCTCTTCGGCGGGATCCGGGCGATCTTGGCCACCACCGCCTCGACGTCGCGCATGCCGATGGTCTTCTTCCGGCGCGACGGCGGCAGCAGCATCTGGGCGGCGCCGGCCTCGTCGATCACGTCGATCGCCTTGTCCGGCAGCTTGCGGTCGCCGATGTAGCGGGCCGACAGCTCCACCGCGGCACGAATCGCATCCGCGGTGTAGCGCACCTGGTGGTGCTTCTCGTAATAGGTCTTCAGCCCCTGCAGGATCTTGATCGTGTCGTCGACCGACGGCTCGTTGACGTCGATCTTCTGGAACCGGCGCACCAGGGCGCGGTCCTTCTCGAAGTAGTTCCGGTATTCCTTGTAGGTGGTCGACCCGATGCATTTCAGCGCGCCCGAGGCCAGGGCCGGCTTCAGCAGGTTGGAGGCGTCCATCGCCCCGCCGGAGGTGGCGCCGGCGCCGATCACGGTGTGGATCTCGTCGATGAACAGCACCGCGCCGGGCAGGTTCTCCAGCTCCGACATCACCGCCTTCAGCCGCTCCTCGAAGTCGCCGCGGTAGCGGGTGCCGGCCAGCAGCGCGCCCATGTCGAGGGCGAAGATGGTGGCGTCGGCCAGCACCGGCGGCACCTCGCCGTCGACGATGCGGCGGGCCAGGCCCTCGGCGATCGCGGTCTTGCCGACCCCCGGATCGCCGACATAGAGCGGGTTGTTCTTCGAGCGGCGGCACAGGATCTGGATCGTCCGCTCGATCTCGGCCTCGCGGCCGATCAAGGGGTCGATCTTGCCCTTCGTCGCCTTCTCGTTGAGGTTGACGCAATAGGTCCTGAGCGCCTCCGAGCCCTTCTTCACGACCTTCTCCGCCTGCGCGTCCTCATCGGCGCCCGACACCGGACGCGCTGATTCGCCCGACCCGGACCCGGTCCGTGCCGCGCCCGAAGCACCGGCCTTGGCGATGCCGTGGCTGATGTAGTTCACCGCGTCGAAGCGGGACATGTCCTGCTCCTGCAGGAAGTACACCGCATGGCTCTCGCGCTCGGAGAACAGGGCGACCAGCACGTTGGCGCCGGTCACCTCCTCCCGCCCCGAGGACTGGACGTGGATCGCGGCGCGCTGCAGCACGCGCTGGAAGCCGGCGGTCGGCTTCGCGTCCTCGATCCCGTCGATCTTCAGGGTTGCGAGCTCGGTGTCGATATAGCCGACGAGATCGCGGCGCAGCTTTTCGAGATTGACGCCGCAGGCCCGCATCACGGCCACGGCGTCCTGGTCTTCGGACAGCGCCAGCAACAGGTGTTCGAGCGTGGCGTACTCATGCCGTCGCTCATTGGCGAAAGCGAGGGCCCTGTGCAGCGTCTGCTCCAGATTCCGCGAGAGCATCGGTCGTCCCCATGCCGGAAGGGCCCGCCAGACCTCTGGTCAGGCCTTCTCAAGAATACATTGTAGAGGATGCTGATTGCGGCGTGCGAAGTCCATCACCTGTGCCACCTTCGTCTCCGCGACCTCGTAGGTGAAGACGCCGCAGACGCCCACACCCCGCCGGTGCACATGGAGCATGATGGTGGTGGCTTCCTCGCGGCTCTTCGCGAAGAAGCGTTCCAGGACATGGACGACGAACTCCATCGGCGTGTAATCGTCGTTCAGCATCAGGACCTTGTACATGGACGGCTTCTTCGTCCGCGTCCTGGTCTGAACGACAACCCCCGTGCCGGCGTCGTTGCCGCCTCCTCGATCATCCTTCCGTTCGGTGTCGCTCATGGATATGGGATGCGTGCTGCCGGTTTTGAACCCGATCATGATGATAGTGCCGCGAGGCCCGGAGTTGTAGGCCTGCGATGCGAAAGAACGCGGAAAGCTGAAATGCGAACGGCCCCGGCGACGCGATGTCGCCGGGGCCGTGCGGCCGCCGATCCGGGGGAGGAGGACGGATCAGGCAGCGAGCGGCTTGGACAGCTTCTCGACCGCGACGTTGACGCGGGCGGCGATCGGCGCCACGGCGTCATTGGTCACCTTCAGGCCCAGCTCCGACAGCTTGCTGCTCTCGGCGACGAGGCCGTCGAAGGCGGTCTTGCTGTAGGTCGACTGCAGGTCGACGACCTCGCGCAGGGTCTTGGCGGCGAACAGCGACCGGGTCGCCTCGGCGGCCTGCTCGGCGGCGCCGTGCTGCAGCGCGAACCAGGCCCGGGTCAGCTGCTCGGTGCCCTGGGCGAAGATGGCGGCCGACGCGAACACGGCGTCGACATTGCCCTTGGCGAAGGCGACCAGCTCGTCGACGTTCTTGGTCGCGGCCTGGGCGGCCTTCTCGAACTGGTCCTTGGTCAGGGCGAGGCCCTGGGCGACATTCTTCTCGACGGCGGCCTGGCTGGCCTTGACGGTGTCGTTCACGGTGTCCCTCACGGTCTCGATGTTGGCGTCGACGGCGGCGATCTTGGTCGCGCCGGCACGGCTCTTGGCGGTGGTCATGACGAACGGCTCCTATGCTTCGCAGCCGGCCGTCGCCGCCCCGAGGGGGCATCGCCCAGCCATGCTGCACTGCAACATGGCGGCGAATATGGGCAGATCGATTCGATCTGTCAACGTTTTTTGTGCACTGCAACATGCCGGACATATGACGCCCCGCCGCCAAGGCCGTTGCCGCGGGACACGCGATGCTGTCAGGATGTCTGCAACCGCGCGGATGTCGCGGGCCGGCAGATCTTTTTGCCGTGTTCACGAATTGGTTTATGGACAAAAATCAACGACTTAATTTAGACTTCTGAAATCACGCCTTAACCAAAGATCCGCAAGTGGCGTGGAGCGGGGGGTCGGCATGACAGCTTTCGTTGCGCGATCGGCGGCAATTCTTCTCGCCTGCCTCACATTGGCGCTTCTGCCCGCCCGGGCCGAGGCGGCGTCGCGTTATGCCGCCTATGTCATCGACGCGCGCACCGGCGAGGTGCTGCACGAGGAGAACGCCAACCAGCAGCTGTATCCGGCGTCGCTGACCAAGCTGATGACGCTGTATCTGACGTTCCGCAGCCTGGAGCGGGGCGAGCTGACGCTGGACACGCGGCTGCCGGTGTCGAGCTACGCCGCCTCCCAGTCGCCGACCAAGCTGGGCCTCACGACCGGGTCCCGGATCCGGGTCGAGGACGCGATCCTGGGCCTGGTCACCCAGTCGGCCAATGACGCATCGGTGGTGCTGGCCGAGACCATCGGCGGCAACGAGACCCGCTTCACCCGGCTGATGACGCAGCAGGCGCGGGCGCTGGGCATGAGCCGCACCAACTTCACCTCGACCAACGGCCTGCCGGACCCGGACAACGTCTCGACCGCGCATGACATGGCGGTGCTGGCCCGGGCGCTGATCAACGACTATCCGCAGTACTACCCCTATTTCGCGACCAAGAACTTCCGCTATCGCGGCCGCAACTTCCCGAACCACAACCGGCTGATGCAGTCCTATGCCGGCATGGACGGGATGAAGACCGGCTACATCCGGGCCGCCGGCTACAATCTCGTGGCGTCGGCGGTGCGCGGCCGCACGCGACTGATCGGCGTGGTGTTCGGCGGCACCAGCCCGATCGCCCGCAACGCCCAGATGGCGGAGCTGCTGGACGCGGCCTTCGAGTCGCATGAGGGCACCGGCGCCTATGTCGCCGAGGCGCCGGCCGCGGCGGCGCCGCGCGTCGCCTCTCCGGCGTTCCAGCCGCCGCTGCCGGACCGCCGGCCGGACGTGCTGGACGAGCCGCTGCTGGCCGCGGCCGACGGCGAGGGCGACGCCGAGGATGACGGCGCTGCCGGTACCGACGGCATCGGCGCCATGATCGCGATGCACGCCGCAGCCCGCCCCCGGGCGCAGAAGGTGGCCTTCGAGCCGGTGCCGAGCGCCCTCGCCGACATCCCCCTGCCCAAGCCGCGGCCGCTGCGGCGGCGCTGAGACTGTCCTAGCCATCCTCCCAACTGTCATCACCGGGCTTGACCCGGTGATCCAGAGACTGCCGACGACAGCGCGGGCCGCCCCCTGGATTGCCGGGTCAAGCCCGGCAATGACAGGTGGGGGACGGAATGGACAGCGGCTGCCCTACCCCCGCAGCGTGCCGCCCTGCTTCTCGACCGCGGCGACGATCTTCTTGCCCACGGCCTCGATCGCCTCGTCGGTCAGGGTCGCCTCGACCGGCTGCAGCGTCACCGCCAGCGCCAGGGACTTGCGGCCCTCCGCCACGCCCGGGCCGCGATAGACGTCGAACAGGGCGACGTCGGCGACCAGCGCCTTGTCCGCGCCCTTCGCCGCCTTGAGGATGCGGTCGGCCGGCACCGACTCCTCGACCACGAAGGCGAAGTCGCGCACCACCGGCTGGAACGCCGCCAGCTTCAGCAACGGCTTGGCCGTCCCGGCCTTCTTCTTCGGCTGCGGCACGGCGTCGAGGAACGCCTCGCAGCCGACCACCGGCCCGTCGACCTCCAGCCCCGCCAGCACCGCCGGGTGCAGCTCGCCGAAATGGGCCAGCACCGTCGGCCCCAGCCGCAGGCAGCCGGAGCGGCCGGGATGGTACCAGTCCGGCGCATCGGTCGAGACCGCGAGGTTGGCGACCGGCGCCCCCGCCGCCTCCAGCGCCGCGATGGCATCGGCCTTGGCGTCGAACACATCGGCCGGCCGCGGCGGCTGCGCCCAGTGGCGCGGACCGCTGGATCCGGCGCGGACCGCGGCCGCGACCATGGCCTGGCCGGTCTCGCTGGCGTCGCGATAGGCCGGGCCGATCTCGAACAGCGCCACGTCGGGCAGGCCGCGCGCGGCGTTGCGGCCGGCCGCCCGGATCAGGTTCGGCAGCACCGAGGGCCGCATCGTGTCGAGGTCCGACGCGATCGGGTTGAGCAGCTTCAGCCCGCTGTTCTGGAAGCCGAACCAGCCGGCATCGCGCCCGTCCATGAAGGACCAGGTCACCGCCTCGTCCAGGCCGCGGGCGGCCAGGGTGCGCCGCACCAGCTCGCGCGCCTTCTGCGCCGGCGTCAGCGCCGGCTGGGTCAGCGAGGTCAGCTTGGGCAGCGGCACCGCCGGGATGGCGTCATAGCCGGTGACCCGCAGCACCTCCTCGACCAGGTCGGCCTCGCCCTGGACATCACCGCGCCAGGACGGCACCGCCGCCTGGATCAGCCCGTCGGCGCCATCCGAGACGCCGAAGCCCAGCGCCGAGAGGATCGCCACCTGCCGGTCGCGCGCCACGTCGAGGCCACCCAGGCTCTCGACCCGCGCCGGGCGCAGCGTCAGGGTCCGGCGCCAATCCGGCTCCTGCCCCGCGATCACCAGCTGAGACGCCTCGCCGCCGCACAGCTCCAGGATCATCCGGGTCGCCTGCTCGATGCCGGCGACCACCGCCGCCGGGTCGACGCCGCGCTCGAAGCGGTAGCGCGCGTCGCTGGTGACGCCCAGCGCCCGGCCGGACATCGCCGTGCGCACCGGGTCGAACAGCGCCGCCTCCAGGATCACCTGGGTGGTCTCGCCGGACACGCCGGTCGAGGCCCCGCCCATGATGCCGCCGAGGCTGAGCGGGCCGGTGTCGTCCTCGATCACGGTGACGCCGGGCGTAAGCGTGTAGATCTTGTCGTTCAGCGCCGCCACCGTCTCGCCGCCCTGCGACAGGCGCAGCCGCAAGCCGCCGCGGACCTTGGCCTGGTCGAAGACGTGCAGCGGCCGGTTGCGGTCGAAGGTGAAGAAGTTGGTGATGTCGACCAGCAGCGAGATCGGCCGCAGCCCGATCGCCTTCAGCCGCGCCTGCAACCAGGCCGGGCTGGGACCGTTCTTCACCCCCCGGAACACCCGCGCCGCGAACATCGGGCAGGCCGAGGCGGCGTCGGCCGGGAAGTCGAGATCGACCGTCAGGTCGGTGCGGAAGCGGCCTTCGACCGGCGTCTCGTCGAGCGGCTTCAGCGTGCCCAGGCCGGCGGCGGCGAGGTCGCGGGCGATGCCGCGGATGCCGGCGCAGTCGGCCCGGTCTGGGGTCAGCCCGATCTCGATCACCGGGTCGTCGAGGCCGCGCCAGGCGGCGAAGGAGGCGCCGAGCGGCGCGTCCTCCGGCAGGTCGATGATGCCGTCATGCTCGTCCGACAGGCCGAGCTCTCGCTCCGACACCAGCATGCCGTTCGAGGCCTCGCCGCGGATCATCCCGGCCTTGAGGTCGACCTTGGTGCCGGGGATGTAGGAGCCGGCCGGCGCGAACACGCCCTTCATGCCGGTGCGGGCGTTGGGTGCGCCGCACACCACCTGCACCTCGCCGCGGCCGGTGTCGACGATGCAGACCCTGAGCCGGTCGGCATTGGGGTGCTGCACCGCCGATTTGACATAAGCGATGGTGAAAGGCGCCAGCTCGGCGGCCGGGTCCTCGACGCCGTCGACCTCGAGGCCGAGGCTGGTCAGCGTGTCGGTGATCTCGCCCAGCGACGCCGTGGTGTCGAGATGGTCCTTCAACCAGGACAGCGTGAATTTCATGATCTCGGCCTCGTGCGGCGGGCGGTCTAGCGGGTCAGGCCGGTGGCCAGGCTGGGCACGTCGAGCGGCACGAAGCCGTAGTGCTTCAGCCAGCGCAGATCGGCCTCGAAGAAGGTGCGCAGGTCGGGGATGCCGTATTTCAGCATCGCCGGGCGCTCGATCCCCATGCCGAAGGCGAAGCCCTGGTAGCGGGTGGAGTCGATGCCGCAGGCGTCCAGCACCCTCGGATGGACCATGCCGCAGCCCAGGATCTCCAGCCAGTCGCCGTAATTGCCCAGCTTCAGCTCCCCGCCCTTGCGCGAACAGCCGATATCGACCTCGGCCGAGGGCTCGGTGAAGGGGAAGAAGCTGGGGCGGAAGCGCAGCGGCAGGTCCGGCAGGTCGAAGAAGGCGCGGCAGAACTCGATCAGGCAGCCGCGCAGATGGCCCATATGGATGGCCTCGTCGATCACCAACCCCTCGATCTGATGGAACATCGGGGTGTGGGTCTGGTCGTAATCCGAGCGGAAGGTCCGGCCCGGCGCGACGATGCGGATCGGCGGCTTCTGCGACAGCATGGTCCGGATCTGCACCGGCGAGGTGTGGGTGCGCAGCACCGCCGCCTTCCCGTCCGGCCGGTCCGGCAGATAGAAGGTGTCGTGCATCTGCCGCGCCGGATGCTCCGGCGGGATGTTGAGCGCGGTGAAGTTGTGCCAGTCATCCTCGATGTCCGGGCCTTCGGCGACGGTGAAGCCCATCTCGGCGAAGATCGCGACCATCTCGTCGCGGGTCTGGCTGATCGGGTGGATCCGCCCGGTCCGCTCCGGCCGCGCCGGCAGGGTGACGTCGACCGTCTCGCGCGCCAGCTTGGCATCCAGCGCGGCGCGCTCCAGCTCCGCCTTGCGGCCGTCGAGCAGGGCGGTGATCTCGTCCTTGGCCACGTTCAGCGCGGCGCCGAAGGCCTTGCGCGCCTCGGGGTCGAGGTCGCGCAAACCCGCCATCAGGCCGGTCAGGCTGCCCTTCTTGCCCAGCGCCGCGACCCGCACGGCGTCCAGGGCCGCGAGATCCGGAGCCCGGGCCAGCGCCGCGGTCACCTCGCGCTTCAGCGTCTCTACCTGTTCCATCGCCTGTATCCCCGATGGCTTTGGCCGCCCCTCACTGCGTCAAGACAGCGGCCATGAAAAAAGGGGCCGAGCCCTCAGGCCCGACCCCCGCTTCTTTTCGCTCTATCCAGTCCCGCCGGGGCGGGAGGGGATCAAGCGGCGTTCTTGAGCGCGGCCTGGGCCTGATCGACCAAGGCCTTAAACGACTCCGGCTCGCGCGTGGCGATGTCGGACATGACCTTCCGGTCGATGTCGATGCCGGCCAGCTTGATGCCGTGCATGAACTTCGAATAGGTCAGGCCGTGCTCGCGCACGCCGGCGTTGATGCGCTGGATCCACAGGCCGCGGAAATCGCGCTTCTTGTTGCGGCGATCGCGGTAGGCGTAGCGCAGCGCCTTCTCGACCTTCTCGATCGCAATGCGATAGTTGGTCGAAGCGCGGCCCCGATAGCCCTTGGCGAGCTTGAGGATCTTCTTGTGACGGGCGTGGCTGGTGACGCCGCGGGAAACTCGTGCCATTGCTCAGCGCTCCTCTGCTCAGCCGTTAACCAGGAGGTAGCGCTTCACCTTCGTCGCGTCGGCGTCGCACATCACCTTGGTGCCCTGGTTCCGCTCCTTGGCCGCCTTGGTCTTGGTCAGCAGGCGGTGGCGGCGATAGGCCGAGTTGTAGCGGACCTTGCCGGAGGCGGTCAGCCGGAAGCGCTTCTTGGCGCTCGAATGGGTCTTCATCTTGGGCATTTTCGGTCCTTCCGAAGGAAGACGGTGAATGGGTGGTTGGGCATGCCCCGGGGATCGGACCCCGGCCTCGCCACCCGAACGGAGCGCGCGTTATAACGGCACGGGCGCGCGTTGACAAGCGCCGCATAAGCTGGGCTTAGTCCGAGCCTTCCCGCAACCACGAGACTCTGACCGAGACTCACCTCGCAGCGAGCCCGTCCGATGATTCCCGCCGTGATGCCGACCTATGCGCGTGCCGACCTCGCCTTCGCGCGGGGCGAAGGGGCGTATCTGTTCGGGACCGACGGGCGACGATACCTGGATTTCGCGGCTGGTATCGCGGTCGTGGCGCTGGGCCATTGCCACCCGCATCTGGTGCAGACCCTGCAGGAGCAGGGCGCCAAGCTGTGGCACGTCTCGAACCTGTACCGGATCCCGGAGGGCGAGCGCCTGGCCCAGCGGCTGGTCGACGCCACCTTCGCCGACACGGTGTTCTTCACCAATTCCGGCGCCGAGGCCTGGGAAGGCGCCACCAAGCTGGTGCGCAAGTATCATTACACCCGCGGCAACCCGAAGCGCTGGCGGATCATCACCGTCACCAACAGCTTCCACGGCCGCACCCTGGCCGCGATCTCGGCCGCCAAGGGCGAGAAGCTGATCAAGGGCTTCGGCCCGCTGGTCGACGGCTTCGACCAGGTCGCCTGGGGCAACATGAACGAGCTGCGCGCGGCGATCACCGACGAGACCGCGGCGATCTGCATCGAGCCGATCATCGGCGAGGGCGGCATCAAGGCGGCGACGCCGGAGTATCTGCGCGAGCTGCGCCGCGTCTGCGACGAGTTCGGCCTGCTGCTGTTCTTCGACGAGATCCAGTGCGGCTACGGCCGGACCGGCAAGTTCTTCGCCCATGAATGGGCCGGGATCACGCCGGATGTGATGTGCGTCGCCAAGGGCATCGGCGGCGGCTTCCCGCTCGGCGCCTTCATGGCGACCGAGGAGGCGGCCTGCGGCATGACCCCGGGCACCCATGGCTCGACCTATGCCGGCAACCCGTTGGCGACGGCGATCGGCAACGCCGTGCTCGACATCGTCCTGGCCGACGGCTTCTTCGAAAGCGTCGAGCGCACCGGCCGGCAGCTGAAGGCCGAGCTCGAGGCGCTGGTGGCCCGCCACCCGGCGGTGCTGGAGGAGGTGCGCGGCACCGGGCTGATGCTCGGGCTGAAATGCGTGCAGCCGAGCGACCAGATGGTCCCCGAGCTGCGCGCTGCCGGCCTCTTGACCGTCGGCGCCGGCGAGAACGTCATCCGCATCCTGCCGCCGCTGACCATCGGCGCGACGGAGATCGCCGAGGCCGTCTCGATCCTCGACCAGGTCTGCACCGCCCGGGCGGCGAAGGCGGTGGTGAATGGCTGACATCCGGCACTTCACCGACCTGCACCACCTGCCCAAGGCCGATCTGCGCCGGATCATCGACCGGTCGATCGAGCTGAAGCGCACCGATCCGCGCGGCGCCGCGTCGAAGCCGCTGGCCGGCCGCACCCTGGCGCTGATCTTCGAGAAGCCGTCGACCCGCACCCGCGTCTCCTTCGAGGTCGGCATGCGCCAGCTCGGCGGCGAGGTGGTGATGCTGACCGGCACCGAGATCCAGCTCGGCCGCGGCGAGACCATCGGCGACACCGCCCGGGTGCTGTCGCGCTATGTCGACATCATCATGCTGCGCACCTCGGACGAGGACCGGCTGCGCGAGATGGCCGAGAACGCCACGGTGCCGGTGATCAACGGCCTGACCGACGAGACCCATCCGTGCCAGCTGATGGCCGATGTGATGACCTTCGAGGAGAAGCGCGGGCCGATCGCCGGGCGCGTCGCCGCCTGGACCGGCGACGGCAACAACGTCGCCCGGTCCTGGATCCGCGCCGCCGGCATGTTCGATTTCGAGCTGCGCCTGGCCTGCCCGGACGAGCTGTCGCCGCCGGCCGACCTGATCCAGTGGGCGCATCGCGAAGGCGCCCGGATCTCGGTCGGCACCGACCCGGAGACCACGGTGCGCGGCGCCGACCTGGTGGTCACCGACACCTGGGTGTCGATGGGCGACAAGGACGCGCCGTCGCGCCACAACCTGCTGCGGCCCTACCAGGTCGATGAGCGGCTGATGGCGCAGGCCAAGCCTGACGCCCTGTTCATGCACTGCCTGCCCGCCCATCGCGGCGAGGAGGTGACGGACGGGGTGATCGACGGCCCGCAATCGGTGGTCTGGGACGAGGCGGAGAACCGCCTGCACGCCCAGAAGGGTATCTTGCTGTGGTGCCTGGGGGCCCTCGAGGCGAAGTGATCATGGCGGTGTCAAAGACGGGGGGCGACGATCTCATCCTCCCCTTTCAGATCGAGGCGTCGGGGCTGCGCGGCCGGCTGGTCCGGTTCGGCCCGCTGCTCGATGAGATCCTGGGCCGCCATGCCTATCCCGAGCCGGTCGCCCATCTTCTGGCCGAGACGGTGGTGCTGACCGCGCTCCTGGCCAGCGCCCTGAAATACGAGGGCGTGTTCACCCTGCAGGCCAAGGGCGACGGGCCGGTGCGGCTGGTGGTGGCCGACGTCACCACCGACGGCGCGGTCCGCGCCAACGCCATGTTCGACGAGGCCCGGCTGAGCGGCACCGCCACCACGGTGCCGGCGCTGCTGGGCAAGGGTCACCTGGCCTTCACCGTGGACCAGGGCCAGGACACCGAGCGCTACCAGGGCATCGTCGACCTGTCCGGCGAGACGCTGTGGGAATGCGCCCAGCATTATTTCCGGCAATCGGAGCAGCTGCAGGCCGGGCTGCGCTCGGCCGTCCGGCACGGCGAGGCCGGCTGGCGCGGCGGCGGCATCATGCTGCAGCGCCTGCCCGACCCCGAGAAGCAGGTGCCGACCGACCGCGAGGACGACTGGCGCCGCGCCATGGTGCTGCTCGGCTCCGCCACCGATGACGAGCTGACCCAGCCGGCCCTGTCCGGCGAGGCGCTGCTGTTCCGCCTCTATAATGAGGACGGCGTCCGGGTCTTCCCATCGCAGCCGATGCGCTTCTCCTGCCGCTGCTCGCGCGAACGGGTGGCGTCGATGCTGAAATCGATGCCGAAGGCGGAGATCGAGGGCCTGGCCGTCGACGGCCGGGTCGAGGTCGCCTGCGAGTTCTGCAACACCCGGTACGATTTCGACCGGGACCAGCTCGCGGCGCTGTACGCCGCCTGACCCGACCGGAGGACCCGATGCCCCATCCGAACCGTCGCAGCCTGCTGGCCGGCGCCGCCCTGCTGCTGCTCGGCGCCTGCGGTGGCCCGGAGCTGGCCGCGGTCGCACCGGTCAGCTTCGCCGGCCGCCCGCCGATGCGGCTGAACGTCGCCCGGATCGACACGGTCGACCGCTCGGTGCCGGGCGCGACGCAGTCGGGGCAGAGCCCGGCGGCGGCGATCCGCGGCTGGGCCGCCGCACGGCTGCAGGCCGGCGGCCCCGCCGGCGCGGCGCAGCTGATCATCCAGGAGGCCGGCCTGACCCGGGAGCCGCTGGCGACCCAGGGCGGCCTGACCTCGATCTTCAAGGACCAGCCGTCGCAGCGGCTGACCCTGCGGCTGACCGCCCGGCTGCAGGTCGGCCCGGTCGGCAATTACACCGGCGGCTACACCGATGTCAGGGTCGAGCGCTCGACCACCGTGACCGACGGCTCCAGCGTCGCCGACCAGAGCCGCGCCGAGGCCGGCCTGCTGCAGGACGGAATGGCCGAGTTCGACCGCCAGTTCGAGGCCAACATCCGGCAATACCTGGCGCCCCTGCTGCTGCCGTAGCGCGGTTTCCGGCGGTGTCCATCGGGCCGATGCGGGCCATCCTTCCGGCCAGGGCGGCCGTGAGCCGTCTGCCCGATTTCCCTTTCGCCTCGCTCTATGGCACAAGGCGGGATGTGGAGCGTTCTAAACGGGCGTCCTGATTTTTCGGAAGAAGGTATTCATGTCCGAACCCGTCAAGGTAGCCGTGTTTCCCGTCGCGGGTCTCGGCACCCGGTCGCTGCCCGCCACCAAGGCAGTGCCGAAGGAGATGCTCTGCGTCGTCGACAAGCCGGTGCTGCAATACGCGGTCGAGGAGGCCAAGGCCGCCGGGATCGAGGAGTTCGTCTTCGTCTCCAGCCGCGGCAAGACCGCGCTGGAGGATCACTTCGATGAGAATGCCGAGCTCTACGCCACGCTCGAGGCCCGCAACAAGGCGGAGCAGCTGAAGGCGGCGCGCGACGCCGAGCTGCCGCCCGGCCAGTTCAGCTTCGTCCGCCAGGCCCAGCCGCTGGGCCTTGGCCACGCCGTCTGGTGCGCCCGCCACCTGGTCGGCAACCGGCCCTTCGCCGTGCTGCTGCCGGACGAGATCTTCAAGTGCCGGACGCCGCTGCTGGCGCAGATGGCGCAGGCCTATGCCGGGCATGGCGGCAACCTGATCGCGGTGCGCGAGGTGCCGAAGGCCCAGACCTCGCGCTACGGCATCCTGGCGATCGGCCAGGACGACGGCACGGTGGCTGAGGTCACCGGCCTGGTCGAGAAGCCGAAGCCGGAGGAGGCTCCGTCCGACCTGTCGATCGTCGGCCGCTACATCCTGCAGCCGGAGGTGTTCGCGCATCTCGACCGGCAGGAGCGCGGCGCCGGCGGCGAGATCCAGCTGACCGATGCGATGGCCCGGCTGATCGGCCACCAGCCCTTCCACGGCGTGCGCTTCGAGGGCGACCGCTTCGATTGCGGCGACAAGGTCGGCTTCATCGCTGCCAACCTGGCCTATGGGCTGGACCGGCCGGACCTGTCCGCCGCGCTGCGCGAGGCGGCCTCCCGCTATCTGTAACCCGGCCGGGCTGACCGGCGGATTGTTGGAGTAGGCGCCCCCAATGCGCATCGCGATGATCGGCAGCGGCTATGTCGGACTCGTCTCCGGCGCCTGCTTCTCGGAATTCGGCCATGACGTCGTCTGCGTCGACAAGGACCCCGGCCGGATCGAGCAGCTCAGGCGCAACGAGATGCCGATCTACGAGCCGGGCCTCGACGCGCTGGTGGCGAAGAACGCGGCCGCCGGCCGGCTGTCCTTCACCACCGACCTGGCGGCGGCGGTCGACGGCGCCGGCGCGGTGTTCATCGCGGTCGGCACGCCCAGCCGGCGCGGCGACGGCCATGCCGACCTGTCCTATGTCTTCGCCGCGGCCGAGGAGATCGCCCGGGCGCTGACCGGCTACGCCGTCGTCGTCACCAAGTCGACGGTGCCGGTCGGCACCGGCCGCAAGGTCGCCGAGGTGATCCGGAAGACCCGGCCGGACGCCGATTTCGACATCGCCTCCAACCCCGAATTCCTGCGCGAGGGCTCGGCGATCGGCGACTTCATGCTGCCGGACCGGGTGGTCATCGGCATCGAGGGCGACCGCGCCAGGAAGGTCCTGTCCGACGTCTACCGGCCGCTGTACCTGATCGAGCGCCCGATCGTGACCACGGCGCTGGAGACGGCGGAGCTGATCAAATACGCCGCCAACAGCTTCCTGGCGATGAAGGTGACCTTCATCAACGAGGTCGCCAATCTGTGCGAGCAGGTCGGCGCCAATGTCCATGACGTCGCCCGGTCGATCGGCCTGGACAAGCGCATCGGGCCGAAGTTCCTGCATCCCGGCCCGGGCTATGGCGGCTCCTGCTTCCCCAAGGACACGCTGGCCTTCGTCCAGACCGCGCGCGAGGCCGGGGCCCGGCAGCACCTGATCGAGACCGTGATCGAGGTCAACGACGCACGCAAGGCCGAGATGGCGGAGCGCGTGGTCGCCGCCTTCGGCGGCGACGTCGCCGGCAAGACCATCGCCGTGCTGGGCCTGGCCTTCAAGCAGAACACCGACGACATGCGCGATTCGCCCGCCTTGACCGTGGTGCCGGTGCTGCAGAAGGCCGGGGCCAGGATCCGCGCCTATGACCCGGAGGCGATGAAGGAGGCGCGCAAGCTGCTGACCGACATCGACTACGCCGCCGGCGCCTATGAGGCGCTGCGCGGTGCCGACGGCGCCGTGGTGCTGACCGAATGGAACGAGTTCCGCGCCCTCGACCCGGCGCGGATGATCAAGCTGATGGGCGGCCCGGTCTTCGTCGACCTGCGCAACGTCTACAAGCCGGCGGACATGCAGGCTGCCGGCTTCCGCTACCACAGCATCGGCCGCCCGGTTCCGGGCTCGGCCAGCTGACTCTCAAAGACCCGAGGACCGTCCCCCGATCATGACCCACAGCTTCCATCCCACCGTCCTGCGCGAATACGACATCCGCGGCGTCATCGGCAAAACGCTGAACGCCGCCGACTACCGGGCGGTGGGCGCCGCCTTCGGCACCATCGTCAAGCGCAAGGGCGGCCGGCAGGTCGTGGTCGGCTATGACGGAAGGCTGAGCTCGGTGGAGCTGGAGGCAGCGCTGGTCCAGGGCCTGGCCTCGACCGGGATCGAGGTGGTGCGCGTCGGGCTCGGCCCGACCCCGATGCTGTACTTCGCCCAGAAGCACCTGGACGCCGATGCCGGGGTGATGGTCACCGGGTCGCACAACCCGCCGGACTATAACGGCATCAAGATGGTGCTGCGCTCCGGCCCGGTCTATGGCGACCAGATCCTGGAGATCGGCCGGCTCGCCACGGCCGGCGACCTGGAGACGGGCGCGGGCTCGGTCAGCGACCTCGACCTGCGCAACCTCTATGTCGAACGGCTGCTGCGCGACTATGACGGCACCCGCGACCTGACCGTGGTCTGGGACAACGGCAACGGCGCCGCCGGCGAGGTGCTGCGCCGCCTGACCGCGAAGCTGCCGGGCAAGCACATCCTGCTGTTCGACGACATCGACGGCCGCTTCCCGAACCACCATCCGGACCCGACCATCCCGGACAACCTGGTGGCGCTGCAGGCCAAGGTGGCCGAGGCGAAGGCCGATCTCGGCATCGCCTTCGACGGCGACGCCGACCGTATCGGCGCGATCGACGGCCAGGGCCGGATCATCCCGGGCGACATGCTGGTGGCGGTCTACGCCATCGACGTGCTGCCGCGGTACCCCGGCGGCACCGTGATCGCCGACGTCAAGACCAGCAAGACCGTGTTCGACGCGATCGCCGGGCTGGGCGGCACGCCGCTGATGTGGAAGACCGGCCATTCGCTGATCAAGGCGAAGATGGCCGAGGTGAAATCGCCGCTGGCCGGCGAGATGTCGGGCCACATCTTCTTCGCCGACAAATGGTACGGCTTCGACGACGCGCTCTATTGCGGCGTGCGGCTGGTGGCCCAGGTCAGCCGCAGCGACGGCACGCTGGCCGCCCTGCGCGACACCTTCCCCAGCACCGTCTCGACCCCCGAGGTGCGGTTCCAGGTCGATGAGAGCCGGAAGTTCGCGGTGATCGACGAGGTCATGGCCCGGCTGCGCCAGGCCGGCGCCGAGGTCGTCGACATCGACGGCGCCCGGGTGACCACGCCGGACGGCTGGTGGCTGTTGCGCGCCTCGAACACCCAGGACGTGCTGGTGGCCCGCGCCGAGAGCGGCGACGAGGCCGGGCTGGAGCGGCTGAAGGCGCAGATCGTCGACCAGTTGCAGCAGAGCGGCCTGGCCGAGCCCAGCTTCACCGCCTCGGCGCATTGAGGACCGGGGCGCCGCCGCGGCGGCGCCCTACCCGATCCCCCTGAGCCGGGCCATGGCCAGCGCATCGACATAGGTGCCGTCGCGATAGGCATAGGCGCGCAGCACGCCTTCCTCGACGAAGCCGAATTTGCGGTAGAGGGCCAGGGCCGGCGCGTTGTCGGTCCACACCGTCAGCTCGAGCCGCTTCAGGTCCAGCCAGTTGTCGGCGGTGTCGATCAAGGCCGCCATCAGCGCCGTGCCGACGCCGCGGCCGGCGAAATCGTCATGCACGCCCATGCCGATCAGCGCCGTGTGGGCCCGGCGGTCCTTGCCGCGGTGCAGCCCGGCATCGCCGATGATCCGGCCGTTCAGCTCGGCGACGATGTGCGGATCGTCCAGCGAGCGGGTCTCCAGCCATTTCCGCACCGCGTCGACCGACGGATAGCGCGGCCGCAGCGTGCCCCAGCGGAAACGCGCCTGGCTGTGCAGCTCTGTGATGCCGGCCGCGTCTTCGATCCGGCTCGCCCGCAGCGTGAAGGCGGGCGCCCCGGTCACGCCTCCTCCTCGCCCCGGGCGATGGCCACGGCGCGGCGGGCGCGGGCGGTGACCGCCGCCCAGTCGCCGGCCGCCACCTCGGCCTTGCCGGCGATCCAGGTGCCGCCGACCACGGCGACGTTCGGCAGCGCCAGATAGGCCCGCAGGTTGGATTCGCGGACGCCGCCGGTCGGGCAGAAGCGCATGCCGGCGAACGGGCCGGCCAGGGCCGCCAGCGCCGACTGGCCGCCATAGATCTCGGCCGGGAAGAACTTCAACACGCCGTAGCCGAGGTCGCGCGCCGCCATGATCTCGGACGGCGTCACCGCGCCGGGCAGGAACGGGAAGCCTTCCGCCGCCTTCGCCAGGGCCGGGGTCAGGCCGGGGCTGACGCCGAACACGGCGCCGGCCTTGCGCGAGGCCTCGAGGTCGGCCGGGTTCAGCACGGTGCCGGCGCCGACGATCGCGTCCGGCACTTCCGACGCCATGGCGGCGATGACCTCGAGCGCGGCTTTGGTGCGCAGCGTCACCTCCAGCACCGGCAGGCCGCCCTCGACCAGGGCGCGGGCCAGCGGCACCGCGGCCTCCACCGTCTCGACGGTCAGCACGGGGATGATCGGGGCGCGGGCGATGATGGCGTCGACGGTCATGGAAATCTCGATCGGTCAGGTGTGAAGGGCCGGTCAGTCGGGTTGCACCGGCACCTTAGCAAATTGTGGATGACGAATGAGAGTCATCCGCCGCGGATCAGGCCGGGCCGCGGGCGAAATCCGGCATGGCGTCGCGCGGCACCACGGCGCCGCGGTGGCCGATCACCGCCGCCGCCAGGCGATGGCCGCGCAGCGCCGACGCCGCCGGGTCCAGCCCGGCGAAGCGGCCGGCCAGGTAGCCGGCGTTGAAGCTGTCGCCGGCCGCGGTGGTGTCGACCGGCGTCACCACCGCAGGCACCGGCACCGACACAACCCCGTCCGCGGTGGCGATGTGGCAGCCCTCGCCGCCGCTTTTCACCACGATCTCGCCGACGCCATGGCCGCGCAGCCGGGCGATCGTCGCCTGCGGGTCGGCATCGCCGAACAGCGCCTGCTCGTCGTCGAAGGTCGGCAGCGCATGGGTGGCGAGCGCCAGGAACCGCGCGAACACGGCCTGTGCCTTGGCCTTGTCGGGCCAGCCGCGCGGCCGGTAATTGCCGTCGAAGGCGATGCGCGCGCCCTTGGCCTTGGCGGCCGACAACGCCGCATGGAAGGCGTCGCGGCCGCGGTCGCTGTACAGCGACAGGGTGATGCCGGAGAAGTAGAGCAGGCCGTAGCCGGAAAGCCGCTCGGCCAGTTCCCCAGCGCCCGGCAGCTCGAACACCTCGCGCGCGGGCGCCCGGTCGCGCCAGTAGTGGAAGGTCCGCTCGCCCTTGTCGTCGGTGCGGATCATGTACAGGCCGGGCACCCGGCCGGGCAGGCGCGGCACCAGCCCGGTCCCCACCCCTTCCGCCCGCCAGCGGGCCAGCATCTCGTCGCTGTACGGGTCGTCGCCCAGGGCGGTGACGTAGTCGACCGCGACGCTCTGGCGGGCCAGGTACACCGCGGTGTTCAGCGTGTCCCCGCCGCTGGCCAGCTGGGCGTTGCCGCCCGGCTTCACCGCGATCTCGATCATGCACTCGCCGATCGATGCTACCCGCATAAGACAGTCCCTTCTCGGCTCGCGGCCGGGCCCGCTCAGGGGGTCGGCGCGTCGGCGCGAATCAAGCTTTCGGATTTCAGATCCGACCACAGCCCGGCGGGGATCGGGTAGCGGAAATTCTCGACATTGCGCGTCACCTGCTCCGGCGACAGCGCCCCCGGGATGACCGAGGCGACGCTGGGATGGCCGAGCGGGAACTGCAGCGCCGCCGCGGCCAGCGGCACGCCATGTGCGGCGCAGACCCGCTCGATCCGGCGGCAGCGCTCCAGCTCCTCCGGCGTCGCGTCGCGATAGGCGTATTTGGCGCCTTCGACCGGGCCGGTGGCGAGGATGCCGGAGGCGAAGACGCCGCCGATGACGATGCCGGCGCCGTGCTTCTGGCACAGCGGGAACTCCTGCGCCAGCGGCTCCTGGTCCATCAGCGTGTAGGGCATCGCCACCAGGAAGGCGTCGAGGTCGGCGGCGTCGAGCAGCTTCGGGATCATGCCCATGACGTTGATGCCGGCGCCGACCGCGCCGACCACGCCGGAGGATTTCAGCTGCTCCAGCGCCCGCCAGCCGGAGGCGGAGAGCCGGTCGAGATGCGCCCGCACCCGGGCGTCGGTGGGATGGTGCAGCAGGTCGAGGTCGTGGATCAGCAGCAGGTCGATCCGCGGCAGCGTCAGCCGCGCCCAGATCTGATCCATCGCCCGCATGATGCCGTCATAGCCATAGTCGAAGACGACGTCGAAGGGCAGGCCGCCGGTCCATTTGTCGGAGTGGAAGGTCTCCGGGTCGGGCGACGGCCTGAGCCAGCGCCCGACCTTGCTGGAGACCTTGAACTCGCCGCGATTCTGGCCGTGCAGGAAGCTGCCCAGCCGGTGCTCGGCCAGGCCGAGTCCGTACCAGGGCGCCGTGTCGAAATAGCGGATGCCGGCATCCCAGGCCGCCTGCAGCGTGGCATGGGCCTGCGGCTCCGGCACCGTGACGAAGAGCTCGCCGAGCGCCGCCGTGCCGAAGCCGAGCGTGGTCACCTCGACATCGGTGCGTCCCAGGCGGCGGGTGTCGATCGGCATCGGCGAGGTCCTTCGGTCGTCGGTTGGCTTACTGCGAATCCGCGGCGCCGGACGCCTCGACGATCGGGGCCCATTTCGCCAGCTCGGCCGTCACATGCTTGGCCAGCTCGTCCGGGGTGGAGCCGACGACGGTGGCGCTGAGCTCGGCCAGGCGCGGCTGCGTCGCCGGGTCCTTCACCGCCTTGACCGCCGCGGCGTTCAGCCGGTCGATCACCGGCTGCGGCGTGCCGGCCGGGGCGAAGATCGCGTTCCAGGTGTAGGTCTCGTAGCCCGGCACCCCCGCCTCCTCCATCGTCGGCAGGTCGGGGAAGCTGGCCGAGCGGGTCTTGGTGGTGACCGCCAGCGGCCGCAGCGTCCCCGCCTTGATGAAGGCGGTGGAGGACGGCAGGTTGTCGAACATGATCGGCACCTGGTTCGCCACCACGTCGTTCAGCGCCGGCCCGGCGCCGCGATAGGGCACATGGATCATGTCGACGCCGGCCAGGCTCTTGAACAGCTCGCCCGACAGGTGCAGCGGCGTGCCGATGCCGGAGGAGGCGTAGCTGTATTCGCCCGGCTTCGACTTCAGCAGCGCGATCAGCTCCTGCACCGACTTGACCGGCAGCTCCGGATTGACCTCGAGCACGTTCGGCACCAGCACCAGAAGCGACACCGGCGCGAAATCCTTCACCGGGTCATAGGGCATCTGCTTCATGACCGCGGGGTTCAGCGCATGGGTCGCGATCGTGCCCATCAGAATGGTGTAGCCGTCCGGATCGGCCTTGGCGACGGCATCGGCGCCGATGTTGCCGCCGGCGCCGGCCTTGTTCTCTACGATCACGGTCTGGCCGAGATCCTCGGTCATCTTCTCGGCGATGATGCGGGCGATCAGGTCGGTCGAGCCGCCGGCCGCGAACGGCACCACCAGCGTCACCGTCCGCGACGGGAAGGCGTCGGCGGCCGAGGCCATGCCGCCCGGCAGCGCGAAGCAGGCCGCCAGGCCCGCAAGCAGGACGGTTCGTCGGACCAGGCCATGCAGCGTCGTCATGCGTCTCCCCCTACGTCGATCGTTCGATGATGCGCTTGTTATGATTCGGGCACGGCGCTGGACGGCGCCCGGCCGGCCGCGATTGTCGCGGAGGATGGCGGCGCTGGCAACCCGCGCGCCGCGTGCATTGGGGAGATTGGGTGAGAGGATGTCCCCTTGCTGTCATCCTCGGGCTTGACCCACAGGTGTCCGGCACGGATTTTGCGTTCATGCGAGGGACCGGCGGAGTGTCAAGGAAGGGGGAGCGAAGTCGAAACGAGTCTGCCGGGGATCGGGACGGTGCGTCGGCTCAGGGGCGAGCAGGC
>Ga0102589_1000552_pt1 | contig 71958 bp, 81 predicted proteins | sample AraplaMF_Col_mLB_FD_76858 | JGI IMG/M metagenome (GOLD analysis project Ga0102589, IMG submission 76858) | Arabidopsis root microbial communities from the University of North Carolina, USA - plate scrape MF_Col_mLB | ecosystem: Host-associated > Plants > Roots > Endosphere | place: USA...
TAAAACCTCTGAAAAGAACTGTCCCCTAGTACAGTTCTTTTTTGTTCCACTTTTAGATATTCTAATATAACCGCTCCAACCAAATAACTTATCTATTGTTAATTTTCATTAAAGATATATTCTGTTGTGGTACTTACCCAATATAAAACAAATAGACCATACAAGAAATTGGTATGGTCTGATTTGCATGATGACTATTTAATATGGTTAAAATTTTTAATTTATCGTATTTGTATCTTTTATTATCTATTAATACTCAACTTTACGATAATATCTTCTAAGTTCTAATGGGTGATTTCTTTCACGCTCAAGATAAACACTTATTCGGCTTAAGACAGCCCAATTGATACTTACGGCAAAATGTTTTCTAAATTCATCGCTAATTCCTTCAAGTGTAAAGTCTTTTGTATCTATAATCGTTAGATTGTTTGTAATTTTTTCAGCAAATCTCTCTACTCGATCTACTAATGGCCTTGTTTCATCTTCACCTTTTAATAAAATTACACTTGTATCTTCCACAACTAGCTCGAGCGTTCCATGGAAAAACTCAGCGGCGTGAATAGACTTGGCGTGGATCCATTGCATTTCTTCTAATATACACATCGCATATGAATATGTGTTTCCCCACAAGTTTCCTGAACCAACCATCATATGGTATTCTGTGTCTTTATGTTTAATCGCAAAGTCCTCTGCGTTTTGATCAAATGACTTAACGGCGCTTAGAATCGCTTGAGGTAGTAAAGCTACTTCCTTCGTAAATTGTTCATATTGAGGGAACTCATCATTGTTATACATAAAGCGGAAAACAAACATATAAAGAAGCATAAAGAATGTATCAAATGAATGTTTTTCAGAACCAGTTGTGATGCAGTGGTCTACCATTTGTGTTAATGGTGTATTTGGCTCTGCTACTAAAGCAATCGTAGTAGCACCCTTTTGACGACAATACTCAACAGCCGCAATCGTATCTTCAGTTGTTCCAGATACTGATGTAAAAATACAAACAGAATCTTCATTTAAATGTTTATGGTTCATCACGATGAATTCAGCAGCAATTTCTGCATGAACTTGAATAGTAGATTGCGATTTTAATATGTATTCATATGGATACATCATCGCAATTGTTCCTCCTGCACCAATTAAGAAAATATTTCTGTATCCTTTTTGACTAATGTGATCTACAATTCCTTCTATTTGGCTCTGAAACGCTAAACCTTCTTTTTCTACTAGTTTTATAAACAACTCTTCATCAAATTTTAACATAAGCTTTTCCTCCTTAAATTGACTCATTAATTGGATTGTCATTATGATTTTTAACATTTCCGCCATACTTTTTTTCCCAGTAATAGTAGACTGGTAGGCCTGTTGCGATGACGATCAATGCTGCGATCATCCCTTGTATTGGTGCCCAAGTAAATGTTCCCCATGCAAGCCATGATGCGCCAAGAATTGCCAATATTGTTGTAACTCTCCAAACCGGCATACGATAAATTGGTTTATAATCTTCTCTTTTACGGCATTTATAGACAGCTACAAAATCCATAATATTGATCATTAATTGCGTAAGAGTGAAATATCCGAGTAGTGCAGTTAAATTACTAGAACACACAAGAATGCAGGCATAAAGTACTTGAACGATGATTGAAAAACTTGGCGTTTCATATTTTGGATGAACCTTGGCGAAACGTTTAAAGAATAGCCCGTCCTTTGCCATTGCATATTCCAACCTAGGTTGAAACATAATGCAGGAGCTTAATGAGCCTAAAATAACAATGATGGCTGTTATTGCCACAAATGATGATGCAATATCAGATAATCCAGGGATGTACTTAATTGCTTCTGAGACAGCTGCATTTGAATTCATTAATTTTTCAAAAGGCATTAGGCCAATTATGCAAACAGCAAGAAGTGTATACAAAATCATGACAATGAACACCGAACTGATCAAAGCGCGAGGTAGTACTTTACCTGGATTTTTAAATTCTCCAGCCATAAAACAAATGGCAGCCATACCTGTGTAAGCCCAAGTAGTCGCAGACACACCACCAATTAAACTTGTTTCTACTACTCTAGTTGTTGGCGTATAAAAATAGTTCCCAGTATTCATGTACATAAATCCTAAAAAAATAACAATTAAAAATGGAATGATTTTAATCGCAGTGATGATTACTTGAAAAATACCTGCAACCTTTACACTTCGATAATGAATAGAAGTAATAATGAGAATAATAGCTATTCCTAATAATTTACCTGCCATTCCAGAGAAAAATGGAAAAAAGGTAGAAACATATGAAACAATTGCTAAAGCCATAATGGCAATTGAAGGTGGGTCAAGTGCCCAAAATGCTGCCCAACCATAAAGAAATGCTAACGGTCTCCATCCCGCTTTATTCAAATACACGTAACCGCTTCCGTTTTCAGGATAAGCAGTTGATAATTCAGCTAATACCATTACTTGAGGAATCGCTATAATTCCACCGATAATCCAAGCTAAAATAGCGATTGAAGGGGTTCCGGAGGCTTTTGCAACATCTCCAGACGAGACAAAAATACCTGAACCTACTGTTGTTCCAACAGCAATAGCTAAAGCAGACCAAAAACCCAGCTTTCGTGTGAGCGTGCTTTTACTCATATTGAGTTCCTCCCAATTTAAATTAAAAAGATTCATATTCTCGTATAATCTAAAAAACATTTAAAAATTGGTTGCCGAATTGTAAGGATAGAAGTATTGTTTCGATGTTTAGCAAAATATTTCATTTTCTTGGTCAAGCTTTTTCAAAAGGTAAATTTAATTCTTTCATTTTTAATCCATCATTTCACATTCCTTTCATAAAAATATAATTTGTTATGTCTTGTATTATAATAAATTATAACAATAAATACAAATAGAATATTTAAAATATTTCACACGCACTAGCTTTCTATAAAATTTTCAAAAATAATTAAGAGTGGGTTCATACTCTTTTGATTGAAAAACAAAAAAAACTTGTTAATCCAAATTGAATTAACAAGGTTTCTTGAAAAAATATTATTTAATTAAAAGCTTATAATCAGCGGACTCACGACGAGATTACTCATGCTAAACTCATTTTACGACAATGGATATTTCAGAGTATCCATGATTTGTCTTATGAACTTCAATAACCGCTGGCATAGCATCTTTTACATCTTGAACATGTGAAATAACTCCAATTAATCGACCAGATTTTTGGAGTTGGATGAGTGTGTCAATTGCTTTAGCAAGTAACTCATCGTCCAATGAACCGAAACCTTCATCGATAAACAATGTATCGATTGAAACTCCACCCTTATGAGCTTGGATAATATCCGCCATACCTAATGCTAAACAAAGTGAAGCATTAAACTGTTCGCCACCGGATAAGGTTTTAACATCTCTTGCAAGACCAGTATATGAATCATACACTTCTAGTCCTAAGCCACTTTGTTTTCTTCCTTTTTCAACCGAATCTTTTCGTTGTAATTGGAATTGTCCATTTGACAGATGATCCAAACGAACATTGGCTGACTCAATAATTTGCTCGAAGTAGTCTAATAGTACATAACGTTCAAATGAAATCATTTTTTCATTATCACCTTTTGTAACTTTATATAGATCATTTAATCCAGCTAATTTCTTTTCTGTTTTTACGTACTCTTCCTGATAACTTTGTAAATCTATACGTAATTGTGTTAATCGTTTAGATAACTCTTGTATTCGAATGATATCATTTAAAATATGATCGGCTTGTTGAGTGATTAATTGCAACGATTCCCTTATCTCATTTTCATCGATTTTATCTTTTGAGTGTACTTGATTTTCGAGAATGTTTCTTTCAGTTATTAATCTCTGACTATTTTCTTCATACTTTGAAATGTCATTTTGATATTCATCAATAAACTGAATTAATTCAATCGCATGCAAAAACTCTTCTTCACGACTAAACTGATACTCACTCAATTTCTCTTTATAGGAATTTTTTGCATTTTCGATTTCAGAAGTAAGGCGATTTATTTCTTGTTCAAGGTGAGAACAAGTTGTTTCTTTAATCGTTTTTTGTTCTGAAAGTCGTTTGTAACTTCCTTCAATTTCTTGTATTTCTGATCGAAGTACCTGGATATTTTTTTCGTATTTTTGTACATCCTGATTCCACGCTTCAAAAGTTCTTGTCGTTTCAGGTAACTTCGTCTCAATTTGAACGATTTCAACTTTTAGTTCATTGATTTTTGTTGAGCACTCTGATAAAACATTCCCTAGTTCAGTTGCCTTTATTGTTAAACTTTCAATAAATTGCTCTTTTTCTTTTAAAGCTTTTTGTATTTTTTCGAAGGATTCTTTTCGTTCTGAAATACTTGATAAGTTCGCATCAATTTCTTTAAATTCATTAGCTAACAATAGCAAGCCTTCATTTGAAAAATCAAATTCCCCATACTCCTCAATAAACGAATGTTGATCAAGCTGAATTGTATTTTCTAAATTTTTTATCTCACCATACTTTGTTGCTAATTGATTTTGTAATCGAGTTACTTCTGCTTTTAATATCTCAACTTCATGTTCATTCACATCGCCTGCAAATTTGGCAATTGAAGGGTGGTGGGTACTTCCACACACTGGACACGATTCTTGATTTTTTAAATCCTTTGCTAAATAGGCTGCTTTTTGTTGTAACATGTTCAATTCTAAACTATTTAATTTATTTACATGTTCTTTTAAAATTGCATCATTAACGTCATAGTCTTTTAACTTGCCCTCTAAATCGTTTTTTGCAAAGACAATTCGTTTTGCGAAGCCACCTTTTTGATGTACTTGCTGTTTCAACAGTGTGATTTGATTCCACTGTTCATAAATACCTTCAAATTTAATGATTTCATTTTTTAATTGAGACAACTCTTCATTTTCTTTCGTTAGTTGATCTCGAAGTTTTTGACCATCGAATTCAAGTTGGTTGAACTGTTTGGTTTTCATTACATAGTTCGCTTCAAGTTTTTGATAGTCCACTATGCTTTCCTTCAGTTCTAATAATTGATTGTAATGATGTTCGAAGTTTGATAACTCTTTATTTTTTTCAGGAAGTGTGTCAACTTTTAATGAATTTGTTTCGCTTAATTGAAGGATTTCGGTTAACGAATGATGTTCTTTTTTCAATTTATCTTTAGCTTGTACAATCAAATCGTTTAGCTTTGCAAGTTCATTTTTTTGTGGCAGTACTTTTTCTGCTCTGGTAGCCATTAATAATTTTGATTTCTTTTGATTAATTTCTTCTTGTTGATCATTTAATAATGTGATCAATTCGTTTAACTCTTGCAATCTGTTAATGTTTTTATTATGCGTTTCAGCAGCATATAATTTTTGTTGGAGAACTTCTTTTTGAGCTTTTTGTATTTTCTCTTTCTCTTCAAGTTGCTTTATTTCTTCATCAATTGATGATATATGTTCACCTAAAATATCATTAACGATATGAATATTTATTTGAGAATCCTCAGAAATATTAATACCTTTATCTAGTAACAGATCTTCAATCGTTTCTAATTTAATGATAATTTTTTGCTTTAGATTTCTAAAATTTGATTCCATTTTAGACCTTGCAATTCCAATTGTATCTTTCACTTTATCGAATAATTCGGTTTTAAAGATTTTACGTAAAATCTCTTCTTTTTCCTTTGTATCAGAAACTAATAATTTCCGAAATTCACCTTGAGGGAGTAAGACAATTTGTTTAAATTGATCTGCATTGATCCCAAGTAATTCCTCAACCTTTTTATTAACAATCGTGGTTTTATTAAATTCTTGACAGTATGGAACTTTTTCACTATTTTCGATTTTATAAAACTCTATTTTGTCACCTGTAATACCTTTATTTTGTTTTTTTTGATGACCTTTTTGCCTAAAGATATTATAGTGGTTTCCTTTCAGTTCAAAAGTTAAGTCAACACTTGTATACACTTCATCATCTGCAAAATGGCTTCGTAATAAAGTTTGGTCGTTTCGGTTTTCACCACTCGCTTCACCGTATAGAGCAAAACAAATACCATCAAAGATTGTTGTTTTACCAGCTCCAGTCGGACCAGTAATCGCAAATAATCCTTTTTCATTTAATTGATTAAAATCTACATGGATTTTGTCCTTGTATGGACCAAATGCATGTAAAATAACTTCTAATGGTCTCATTTTTATTCTCCCTTTACAAAAATATCATGTAGTATTTCTTTCATAAATTCTTCATTTTCTTCACTTAATTCATCATTTGTCATTTCTTTATAAAATGATTGATATAGCTCAAGTTGGTTTTTTGATTGTTTTTCAACATATTTTTTACTTTCAATTGTACTCTCAGCATTCATTCTCTTTCTGCTTACATGCATAGCATTTGGATAAACAGTTCGGATTTGTTCCATTGGTTGCACGACCATATGCTCATCAGTCAATTTTACGAAGACATAATCATCATTCATTGGATGCTTTCTTATTTCTTCAATCGTTCCTTCAACAGTTCTCAAATCACGCTTAGGATGAAAGTCTTTTTTTGTGACAGATACTTCACCCTCACTATTTAACTCAACAATTAAACATCCTTTTTTATGGTTTTCCTCAGAAAGAGAGTACTTTAAAGGTGATCCTGAATATCGAATAGATTGATTTCCAACATAATGCGCACGATGTAAGTGACCCAATGCTGTGTAATTGAAATGTTGGAAATTATGATGAGATACGTATTCAGCACCACCGATTGCTAAAGTACGTTCTCCTTCAGTTTCTTCATCAGATGGCTGTCCATTATTCGTGACAAAAGCATGTCCGACAAAAACATTTCTTGCAGATGAATCTAATTCTTCATCTCTTATTTTATTAATGATTGCTTTCATTGCATCATCATGTGAGTGGATATCATCATTTTGTAATACATAACGTACAATACTTGGTTCTACATAAGGAATTAAATAAAAATGAACTTCTCCAAATTCGTCGTTCATAATGACCTTCTTAAACGGGGTTTGAAATTTCCCAACTAAATGAAGTCCTTCTTTTTCCATAAAACTGCTACCAAATTCAACTCGTTCAGCACTATCATGATTTCCAGCTATAGCTAGTATCGGTGTTTTTAATTCTATAACAATTTGATGTAATACTTCGTTTAATAATTCGATGGCTTCAGTTGGAGATATACTCTTATCATATAAATCGCCAGCAATAATCACTGCATCTGGATTTTCTTCTTCAATGATATTAATAAATTCTTGTAATATATATCGTTGATCTTCTGTCATATGGACACCATGAACAATTTTTCCAAGGTGCCAATCCGCTGTATGAATAAATTTCATTTTTACACCTCATTCGAACTTCTAGTTTACTCTATTTTACATCAACATACGAACGTTTGTATGCTTTTTTCATCTGGAATTTAAAAATTGGATTATAGAGGTTAAAATAATTGAAATACTATAAGATATCATTCAAAATGTAATTAATATAGTCTAGGGAGGCAATTATGGAAAAAATTATTGATGTAAAAAAATATGAGGAAGTTATTAGTAGTGAAAAACCTGTCATCGTAAAATTTTATGCAACATGGTGTCCAGACTGTTCACGTCTTGATGCGTTTGTAGGAGAAGTGATTGAAGAACATCCATCTTTCGAATGGTATACGATGGATCGAGATGAGTTCCCAGAAATTGCTAGCCAACAACAAGTAATGGGAATTCCTAGCTTACTTGTTTATCAAAATGGGGAAAAAATTGGTCACTTACATAGTGCCAATGCTAAAACGCCAGAACAAGTTGAAGAGTTTTTAACGAAATTCGAGTAATTCATTCAATAGAAACTATATAAGCCCAAAAAAATCTGCTCTTATCATTAGTGCAGGTTTTTTTTGCATGATTATAGGCAATTTGGACTTGAATAGATGCATATACATCACTTGAGGTGGTGTATTATGCTAAACATGATAGAAGATGTTGTTAGATTCCCAGAAAAAATAACCGGTGGTAGAACGATTACTCGAGTCTTTAAAACTTACCCATATAAAGTTTACCAAGCAAATACTGTTTTAAGTGGCTTAGATTATGGATTTTCTGACCAGGAAGGCATGTTCTTTAGAACCACAATTGATACTCACGCACAAATCAAATCACCTTATGAAGTACATGTCGTCATAACATTTGGTTTTCGTTCTAGAGAGTTTGATAAAGCAACTGACGCGACGATTAGATATACATTATTTTTACATCAAGGATATTGTCCTTTTGGGTGTTATCCATAAAAGATCTTTATATAATTTATCATTGTATATTAACTTAAAGGCTCTTAAAAAAGAATGTTGATTTCCATTCCCGGTACTTCGCTTTCCATGGGAGTCTTCGCACCTTCCATTCCAATTACACTCGAACTGGCTATTCTCTTTTCATACACTTAATGTATTTAGCTAAAACCAACAATTATTATGAACAGAACCCACTTAAAAAACACCTTATTTGAAATATAGATAAACTATACAACAAATAAGGTGTTCAAAATTTATAGTTGTTTACGCTCATGTAAAAAGATAAATACATTTTTACAAATGCTATACCATGCATATCCGACTAACCATCCAGCGACAATATCCGAAAAATGGTGAACATGTAAATAAATTCTACTAAATGAAATTAATAAAATAATGGCTAAAGCGGTTATTTCAATGATTCTTCTTTGTTTTAACAAATTAGTATCTAAAATGATCAAGATGAAACTCAAAGTTAAGAAAAAGCTTGTTGCCATTACAGCATGACCACTTGGAAAACTAAATCCGTCCTCAACATAATACATTGCTGCTGGTCGTGGTCGTTCATAGATTCCTTTGACGATTTGAACTACTAATCTAGCAGTTAGCAATGTGATTAATAAGTAAATCCCTGTCCAAATACGTTTACGAATAATAGAAAAAATTAATATTACTACAGCAAAACTTAGATACATTTTAGATGAACCAAAGTCTCTTAAAAAATAACAAAATGAATCTAGCCCATCTGATCGCACCGAAACAAAAAAATCAAAAAATGCATCATCAATTGTTTTGACCATATTTGTTTCATACATCAAGCCTAACAAAATAAATAAAAAAATTGCAGTAAAAACGGTTATCCAATTATTTTTTTTCATAATCTCCTCCGACTAAAAAAATAGTAGGTCACCTGCTTGTACTATTGAATACAAAGAGAAAAACGACGAGAGCACCCGTCGCCACTTTCATGACTATTCATCTTCTTCGTCAATTTCATCAATCATACATTTTTCCAATAAGTATTCAAAAGTAATATCGGCCAATTCTTCAATTTCCTCTTCTTCAGGCACATATCCTCGCTGAATGAGCTGTTGATAGAAAAATTCTGCAATTTCTTCCGTATCAATCACTACTTCAATTTCTTTCACTAGCATCACCCCTTACTAGTTAATATGTTAAAAATGAGAAAATATGAAAAAAACCTTTCCAAGCACTTAAATTATTAATATGTAACCTTTAGCATAATACAACAATGACAAGCATATATTCAAATAAAACATGTTAAAGGAGAATGATGTCAATGTTAAAAATGGACAAGCAATCAAACTCAAGCTTAAAAATGAAAGAACTAATGTTTAATGAAGAATTATTTGAAGCAACTGTTGAAAAATTTACTTCTGTTATCTTTTTCATTTTAATAGGGTTAGGCATACCTTTTATGATTCATATAATTCTACAATTATTGTAGAATATCCTCTCTCAATTTGTTTTCTTTTCTGAAAATTTATTTAAATTTTTTAAAACAAGATCCATCACGATTTTATATTCTTCATCTTGAAATATAGAATATAGAACAGCATAATCATTATATATATCTAATAGCCCATCTATAATTTCTAATTTCGTCGTCTTATTTCTATTTTTATTAAAATCATTCATTGATCGAAGCTTTTCTAAATCTAATTTTGTAATGCCATTTTTATCATTTCTAAGTTTTTTTAGAATTGTATTAGCTGTTTGTGCTGTTGCAATTAAGGTTAAATCAGTCTCATCTGCTTCTAACCATTCACCATCTGTTATACGGGCAAGTTCATAAATTGTGTCTTCCCAAGCATCATTTTTATAACGCCAAACCTCTGTACGATAACCAACTATACGAAAAATCTCTTTTTCATATCCATTCACCTGAACTAAATCCCCAAAAGAAAATGAATAATTTACCTCAATCCACTCTTTTTCAAGTTTTTTGCCATCATATTCATTCAGAAGCTGAAGAGTATTTTCAACATACAAACCATCATGATTATTCACTTCGTATACAAATATGCCGTCCATCAGTTTGATATTTGTAATCTTACCGACAGTCCCATATAACGTTATTACGACAATATCATCTACGTTATATTTAGGTTGTTTTTTCTTTGTCATCCTCTTTAACCTCCTTCTCCATCCGTCGTGACTCATACGTTTTTACTGTATACTATGCAAAAGCACAATAATTGTCTGTCATTTTCCAAGCAAATAAAAAAAGGGAATAGCCTATTTTGAAAAGTGGAGGAGGCTGGTTAGCTCAGACAAGCATAAAGCTAGAGCGGAATTTGACCAAATAAAAAAGATACAACAATGTTGTATCTTAGTTTTCTTCATCCTCATATAAATTCCAAGCTTGATCAAAGACACTCATTGGCATGTTATAAGTGCCATCTAATTCTAAATATGAGCTAATTTCATCATAATTAAATGCTTGTTTTGGAAAGGAGTGATCATTAAAAAGATGATCTGCAAATAATCCAATATCTGTTGGTACTTTATAGTTCCTATGTTTCATCATGTAATGGTAAAATGACTTTTTCATGATTTTCCCTCAATCGTTTCTCATATTTATAAATTAAAAATACTAGTTATATGACGAGAAGTCAAAATAATTTCTTTTTAACAATCTTGGTTGCTTCATTAATTCGTCAAATGAAACAGAAACTGGAAGTAATTCAGTAGAAATTAGTAATAATTGATCTTCTATTGTTTTTACTAAATCTTCTTTTTGATAAGTAAATTTACATTGCTCACAATAAAACGACGGAACATTCGTTATTGTGATTGCGCGGGACCCATCAGGTAATTCCCAATGTACAACAGATTTCAATTCTTCTACATTATGCTCCTGACACCAGTCACATTTTAACGTATTATTCGTCATTCTTTTCACTTCCATCCATTTTTTGAATTTGAGCTTTGAATTTTTTCTCCTTCAGTTCATCTCGTTTTTCTCGTTTATTTTTTAATGAACTATGAGTTGGATCTTCTTGGTATTTCTCTCTTTTTTTCATTCGCTCTAAATCTTTTGGAATGAGACTTTGCACTTGATCGGTCATAATACTCGCAATCCCTACTTTAGCTGCCTTTTGTAAATAATCAGGATAGACAAGTGAGAAATAATCTTCAGCGGTATCTTCTGTATAATTTTCTGGTTCTGGATAAGAAGTAATGACGCCTTCAAAGTTTCGTAAAACAGTTTTTTTACTACTTTGTGAAACAATATAATTTGGTTGAAGTGAAATTTTCCCACCGCCACCCGGTGCATCGACTACAAATGTAGGTACTGCATAACCTGACGTATGGCCCCTCAATCCTTCAATAATTTCTAGTCCTTTCGCAACTGGTGCTCTAAAATGACCAATTCCTTCAGATAAATCACATTGATAAATATAATAAGGTCTCACACGAATTTTTACTAAATCATGCATTAGTTTTTTCATGATCGGAACACTGTCGTTTATGCCAGTAAGAATAACAGCTTGATTTCCTACTGGTACACCTGCATTCACTAACATTTCACATGCTTTTTTAGCTTCTTCTGTGATTTCTATACTTGTATTAAAGTGAGTATTTAACCAAACAGGGTGGTATTTTTTTAGAATTTCACATAAGTTTTCAGTAATACGTTGTGGGAACACTACTGGTGCTCTTGTTCCAATTCGAATGATTTCAACATGCTCAATTGCTCTTAAATTTTTTAATATATACTCTAAAATATTGTCATTGATTAATAATCCATCTCCACCTGAAATAAGAACATCTCTAATGTCGGTATTTTGTCGGATATAAGAAATGGCATCATCAAGTTGTTTTTTTGGTACTCCCATTCCGATTTGACCTGAAAAACGTCTTCTTGTACAGTAGCGACAATACATAGAACATTGATTTGTCACTAAAAATAAAACACGATCTGGATAACGATGAGTTAAACCAGGTACAGGACTGTCATCATCTTCTCCAAGTGGATCTTCTGCATCATATTTCGTTTTATTTAACTCTTTTCCGATTGGAACTGATTGCATACGAATTGGACATCTTGGATCTGTTGGATTCATCAATGACGCATAATATGGTGTAATGTTTAAAGGAATGGTTTTTGTTGAAATTCTTACCCCTTCTTCTTCATCCTTCGTTAAATCTATCACTTGTTTTAAGTCGTCTAAAGTTCGCACCGTATTCGTTAGCTGCCAAAGCCAATCATTCCATTGTTCATCTGTTACATCTTTCCATAAAGGTATGTCTTTCCAATGCCTTTGTGGTTTATAAAGTTGATTTTTCACTTAAGGTCCTCCTTTATCATTGTAGGACAGTCATTTAAAATTCAGTAGATTACTAGTTAAATACCTACTTATTTATATGCATTTTATAAATAGAAGGTGAAAGGGCACTACAAACTATGAGGAAATAGTAAAAGTAAAAAACGAAACCGACTAACGATTTGTTAGTCGGTTCCTGTGGCTGACGCTCAATGTTTTTTAGTGATGATTTACAAATGTTGCACCGATGATAATTAAAAGAATAAATAATACAACGATTAGCGCGAATCCGCCGCCGCATCCACCGCAACCGCCACCATAATATGGAGAGTAACCTTTCATGAGTATTGCCTCCTTCACTTAGGTAATGAGATATTACACTTATAACTTATGTCAATTCCCCAATTTTGTTCTAGACAGATGCCCAATTTAGAGAATGAGTCTAGTTTCAGTGGTAAGTAATTTACTTCTTTTACTATTTATAGACATACATTAAAAACGAAAAAAAGACCCCATAACGGAGTCTTTTTTCTAAACTAATCTTGAACAAATAATGGAATAAATTGAAAAGTAGTTACATTAAATAATCCTTTAGTAGTAATTTTGATGCTTGGTATAACTGGTAAAGCAAGAAATGATAAAGTAAGAAATGCATTGAAATTATTGTTAGGACGAATCTTCAATAGGGCATTTTCAATGTCATTTAATCCATTTTCGACTTCTTCAGCTGAATTTAGACTGATCAATCCACCAATTGGGAGAGATAATTTAGCTAGTATTTGTCCGTTTGCAACAACTACTATTCCTCCATTCATTTCCTTTACTGTGTTGACAGCTAAGAACATATCTTCGTCGTTCATTCCAGCAACAATTAATTGATGTGAATCATGTGCGATTGTAGTAGCAATTGCACCTTCCTTTAAATTTAATCCTTTTACGATACCTAATCCAATTTCTTTTTCAGAATGGTATCGATCTATAACAGCAATTTTACATAAATTTTCTTTCACATCTGCAGTAAATATAAGATCATCAGAGTTTGCTATTTTTTCCACTATGTGGCTAGTAACAATACTTTTTGGATTGATTTCAATAATGTTTGCGAAACTCATTCCATCACAACTAATCATAAAATCTTCTAATCGAATATCACCTAAACTGATAGAAGTTGAAATATTATTTTTAGTTCCTTTTTGTATAGTTGACTCGATTAATGTTTGATTTGAAACGATAAATTGATCTTTAATCCATACATCAGTAACGTCCACTTTTTCTAAATCATTTATAAAAACAAAATTGGCTTCATAACCTGGTGCAATCGCACCTTTTTGTTTAAGACCATAGCATTGAGCGGGATGAAAAGTTGCCATAGAGTAAGCAGTAATCGGTGAAATACCAAATGCAATGGCTGTACGAATACAAAAATCAATTGAACCTTCCTTATATAGATCATCTAAATGCTTGTCATCTGTGCAATACATAATCCGGTTCGCATTATTTTCATTGACTGCAGGTAGTAAATCTATTAAATTTCTCGCTGCAGACCCTTCTCTTAATGCAACATACATCCCTGCACGTAGTCTATCTAATACTTCATTTACAGTCGTACATTCGTGATCTGTTAGAATTCCACTATAAGCATACGTATTGATTTCATTTTTTCCGAGGCCAGCTAAATGACCATCAATCGGTTTTTGATATTTATGAGCTAATTGAATTTTATCCATCATTTGTTTTTCCATAGACATGACAGAAGGATAATCCATTACTTCAGCCAGACCAAGTACTCTTGGATGCGTCATAAATGCCTCTAAATGTTCGGCATATAAAACTGCTCCACCACGTTCTAGCGATGTGGCAGGAACACAGGAAGGTAACATGACTCTAACATCAAGTGGTAAATGATCCGATTCATCTAACATAAATTGTATACCTTCAACACCTGATACATTTGCGATTTCATGTGGATCAGTGATAACTGTTGTAACACCATGCGGCAAAATTGTTCTCGCATATTCGCTAGGTGTAACCATTTAAGATTCTATATGAACATGAGAGTCGATGAAGCCTGGAGAAATGTATTTCCCTTTTGCATCAATGACTATTTTTCCTTCATAATCACCAATACCCACGATGATACCGTTTGTCACAGTAATGTTTTCCTTAATAATCTCTTTTGTGAAAACATTCAGAATTTTACCGTTAATAATTAAAAAATCTGCTTTTTCAGCTTTTATAGAAGCTTTCATTTCATGTAAGTTCATTTTACTCCTCCTAAAATTAGGAGAGAATATGTTATGTCATATCTCTCGTAGTCAAACTATGCGGCAGTTTGGTAGAAACTCTTTTTATAATTTATTTCTAAATATATTACCTCATTAAACCTTGATATATCAATTGTTTATTTGAAAACTTATTAATTTTACATTGTAAAATAATGTATTCTCGCCCACTAAATTGGGGGAGGATTTGGGGGAAGTTTTATTAAGTATTGTGGACAGATGTTTTATAAAAAAAGGTCACAAATAGTGACCTTTTTTGTATATTATTCTTTTTTTCTTATTCGATTTTAATAATTTTATAATATCATCTTCAATTAACTTATGTGTTAATTGAACAAGAAAAAAAGAATGTTCTTTAATCGAACATTCTCGTTTTTACTTACGATTTATTGATATCGCCAAAAAAATTTGTATCCTATCCTAATATTATCCCCTAACTATCTAGACAATAAAACGGATAGATAGTTAGGGCATTTTATACAGTCGAGTTTAAACGTATTGCTAACCCAAATTTTTTTTTGATAATATGTTAATTATTTCTAAATTTTTTTTTACAGAATATGTCTATAACCATAGTTAAGATACGGACTTACTTTTTTATTACATAACGTTAATTTTATATTTCTTTCTTTGTAAATACGTAGATGTTTTTCCACACTTTCTTCTTTGTTTTTTTAATCATTCGCTTTTATATTGAAATTCCATTATATCTTCAATTTCTTTTATATTTAAAGCTTCTGCAATTGCAGCTAAATGTTTAAAATTAATTACAGTACGAGTTCCTCTAACAATGTCACTAATTGTCGCTTCTCTAACATTAGATTTTTTTGATAAATCTTTTTGTGTTATACCTCGTTCTTCAAGAATATCTTTTAATTTAAATTTCACTTCTAACATAAGATACATCCTCTCTTAAAATTAATAAGAGGTACCATAAACTTAGAATATTTATGGCACCTCGATAATTTTACACTGCTCGTTCAACAGTCATATATAATATATCCCATGCATTTGCATCTTTACCTACTGCGTTAGGATTGTTTCCAATTGCTTCTGTATACTTCATGATCTTAGTAGCTAATTGTATTCTTAACTCATCGTATAGTTTAAATACATCTTGTTTCCACTCATATTTGCCAGTGATATCGTCTAATTCTACTGCTGCTCGAAATGAAGCAACTAAAGGATATAGTAAACCATCGGGTACTTTATAAATCATTTCTTCTTGGCGAAACTTAGATTTTGCAACAACTTTTCCTTCTTTATAGCCTGAGTATTTTTTTCCACCATAGCGACCACCAGTATTATTGTAAGCCTCTGGGAAATCATTTTCAATCTGATCGTATAAATCAAAAATATCAGGTGCAATATTTGAAAAAATTTCAAAATGATTTGGATTTAATAAATAATCATCTAAAACTTTAGCTTTACTGCTGTATGATTGTGTAGGATGTATCGATTCCGAATAAACACTTCTATTAAACATAGTAAGAATCGCTACAATTTCACGCGCATCAATCATTTTAACTTTTGGTGCTAATTGTTGATTTTGTTTAAATGCAATTCTATCAAAAAATGGCATTCCACCTATAGCATCTTTAATTGGCTCGAATTTATTGCTAAGCTCCGCTAATGATTTATCGTCTACTTGCACAGATGTATTACGAGCAGCTGCGAGTGGCTCAATAATTTCTTCTACCCCAACCATAATCTCAAAAGCCATAAATTGATTAAGTCCTTTGTTTTGATGCTTTAAAGCGATTTTTAAAGAATGTCCACCATCGATATTTCCATGTTCATAATCGTCATCTAAAAATAACGTCATTTCATTTTTCTTTGTATCATATATAACTTTTGAAGCTGAAATAACGACCCCACGATTTTTAAGATGAAAGTTTCCGTCATTACTCAATAAAGATTCTTCAATTTCTGTAGCTACTGCAGTTGTTAATTTTTGATCACGCGGATTTGGTCCAAATGAAATGTTTTTTGGTAAATCATCAATATGCACATAGCATACATACTTCCTTTTGTCTTCTCTCAGTAAAGGATCTTCCATTCGTTTGAATTGTGTTGCCTTGATTTTTAACATAGTCATATAAATTCCTCCTACAATATTAGTAGCCTAGCTAACTTAGAGAAAGTTCAGCAGGTTGATAGATACATAATAACGCAATTGCGTAATTACGTCAACGTAAAATTTATAATATTTTAAAAAATAATGAAACAATCTAAATGGCGATATCAGAATGTCAACAAAGAGTCAATTTTCGATCAAGTAACTATCTTTATTCATACGTTTTTTTAATAGACAAACTGTCATATTTTATTTTTATAACTCCTGGATACGAGAAGTGTAAATAATTATTGAAAAATTACTAATTATATGTATTGATTAGTATAAAATACTATTTTTGGAGGAGAAAATGATAAATTGGCAGTATTATCCAAAATCTGATCAAATACCAGAACACTTGAGTAAAGTAGTGGGTAGTTTTAAGACAAATCACCAGAATTTTGATTCCAGTTTTTTTACATATAAGAGTGACGATGTATTAGCCTTTTTAGCAAATGATTTTATCGAATTAGGCTTTAAGGTTGAAACAAGTAAAAGAAAAATTGATACAGTTCATGTTCCTGTTTTATTTGGACTTAATGGAAAGCTTGAAAAATCATTTCAGGCAGATGCATACAATGAAAACACAAGAACTGTAATCGAGGTTGAGGCTGGAAGAGGCGTAGCAAATTACCAGTTTTTAAAAGATCTTTTTCAGGCATGTATAATGCATAACGTAGATTACCTAGTAATAGCTGTGCGAAATGTTTATTCAACAGTTAGTTCTACTAGTAAAGACTTTAGTAAAGTGTTAGATTTTTTTGATGCCCTATTTGCAAGCGGGAGGCTTATACTGCCACTGAAAGGTATATTAATAATTGGATATTAAGCAATATTTTTAGGTTGATTTAAAAATAAGAGAACCTCATTATTTTTGAGTTCTTTTCTGAAATTCTTTTAAAGAAAAAACGGAACTTGTAGTTTCAACAAGTTCCGTTTATAAAAACAATATCTAATAATATAAATTATAAACTTCCCAGAAAACGAATAATATTTAACACTCGACCATCACTCGTCCCTTAAAACTTTTCTTTTCGAGAATACAATCATCTAGTTCGCTAAGCAATAACGATAATTTGTTTGGTGATACATATTGTTTCATTACCATTTCAATATCAACATAGACACCTAAAATTTCCTCACTTTCATCCATTTCAGTTGTCGCAATACCAAAAACTCCTGTTATGCTTCCTTCAATTTTTTCATTGTACGGTAATAAAAATGAATTGTGATATGTTTTGGTATATTCTTTAAAAATATTTTCAATTTTTTTCTTTGCAAAATACATGTATCCGATTTGTTTATTTATATCAGTAGTACCAGGAAGTCTACCTAGGTTTGTTTCCCAATCATAAAAATAATACTTTGCATCCATGACCATTACATGTATGTGTTTCTTTTGTTTGTCTATTAGTAATCTAATGAAGTCGAGTTTTGATTCTTTATTGAATTTCGGTTTATATCCTTTTTCTTTATCAATAATCCATTTTGATTTGAAATAAAAATTTTCTCTTGGAGTATTAGAAACAAGTGTACAAAGCATTTCCTCCCAAACTTTATCGAAATAAGACGTTTCAAGAAAATAAGCTATTTCGTTTTTATTATTAATTCCTTTATAAAAAGAAATCAAGTTCTCTATAAGGTTAATCTTATTATCATTATAAGTTAGGTTTTTTTGCTCTTCTAGATAATAGATAACTTCCTCTACTGATAATCCAATATCATCTATTGAAACAACATCTAAATCTCCATAATAGAAGTAAAGTATATTATGGCACTTGTAGACCGCATACATATGGATGTTTCTTAATTGATCAGATTCATTAACTTTTTTTAACTTCATTATGTGATTTTTAAAATACAACTCATCATGGTATATTTCTGGAGTAAATTTTTGTACTGTTTTTTTGAAATCTATGTTATTACCTTGATCTACCACATAAGAAAATCCACGAGGATTATAATATCCATTATCCAAAAAATCATCTAATAGATAAAACATTGAACCAATTAATAAATTTCCTTCATTTTTTCCATCTTCAATATTTGTTTTAACAATACTTTTTTGATCTTTGTTTTTTCTGATAAATTTTTCTAATACATCTATCATTAAACGAACATTTTCTTTTTTTTTGGGGAGCATTTTTGGTAGATTCACATAAAAATCATTGTCAACTACTCTTATGCCAACAATTTCATGGGTATCCATTTGATTATAATATATTTTAAAATTACTCATTTTTTATCATCACTCTTATTGGAGTTTTTAAATGCTTCAATCATACCTCTTACATCCTCATTAAAAACTTTTAGAGGATTGTCCCCTAGGTAAGTATCAATAAGTGATTCAATTCCATTAACTATTTCAACATTAAATAATAATTCACCGTTCCTTTTAAAAACATCTCTAAATAAATAAACAAGTACTTTATTTGCAAATTTCTCTTTATCACTTAAAACATTATTTTTCGCAAAAAATGGACCTAATTGTTTATCTTCGTTATTTGCACCACGTAAGTTGTCTAAAATTAAATTATTAACTATTTTCGCAAAGTCAGACCACTTTACATCAAGTCCTCCGATAATTGCATCTTCCTTCAATTTACTAAAGTCACTTCGCACATATTTTGTTTCGTCCCATCGTCTAGTAAAAGCTGAATCTATTGCTTGAATATTTTGATCTGATGTATTCATTGTCGCAACAAAGAAAAAATTCCCTGGAAGTTTAACCTCTCCCTTATTTATGCTGATTCCTAATTGTTGCTCAACTAGTGGGTTATTACAATCTTTGTAAATGTAACTTGCAAGTTGATTATTATTTATTTTATAAATACTTTTACCATGTTTTCTGTCCAAAAGTTGGAAGATGTCACCAAACACAGAAGCTGCATTCGCACGATTTAATTCCTCAATAACTAAAGTATGTTTTATAGTTGGATTTTCTAGGGCAGATTTTAGACAAGTAGCAAATTCACCTGGTATAAATTCGTAAACCACTTTATTTTCTGAGCTTTCATCACTATTATCAACCTTCTTTAATACAGGCTGAATTCCCCCGATAAAGTCACGGTAAGTAAAATCCTCATGAAAGACTACTCTGAAGGTGTATCTTTCATCTAAGTCTTTTTGAATATCATGACTTTTACCAGTACCTGGAATGCCATAATATATAATTGAATCTCCTGTTGTAAGGAACTCTTGTTTTTCACTTTCACCTTCAAAATAAACGGTAGCAGGGATTTTCTCATGAACATTAATTCTTCCGTTTTTATACCCACCGTCTATTTTATTCCAAAACTCAGTATCTTTTTTCGCTAGAATCACATATAGGGTATTATCATAACTTGAGGTTAACTTGTTAGAAGTTTTAATAAAAAGTATATAATCACCAACATGCATCCTTTCTCTGCAACGTTTAAAAACATCCCCATCCAATTCGGTTTTTGATATTCCTATCTGCATTTCATGACCTTTTTTATTCTTATTCTTACGCCAAATGCAGGTATTTGTATCAACAAATTCTTGACTTGATTCTGTTTCTGAATATATGCTCTCAACTTTTATAGGGAGTAAAAAGCTATCGCTGCCTCGAGCAATAGTTAATTTATTTTCCATATAACTTTTTCCAATATACTCAGTAAAAAAGTTTCTAGCTTGTGTAGTTATTGTAATCTCACTATTTTTGTTATTATTATTATTTTCTTTATTTTTATTTTTAATTGGTACATCGGAATTAGATAACTTTTTGATTAATATTCCACTTACATTTTGTTCATTAAAATCCTGGAACTGTTCTTTTAGGTGTAAATTGACGTTTGTAAAGATTTCATCATTCATCATTATGTCTATATTAACATTACCAACCATTAAAACTTCCTCCTTATATTTAAAAGCCGATTATATATTCCGTTATTTCTTTAATTTTTTAACTGAAAAGTTAAACCTATATTAATTAAGAAAGATTGTGCCTCACTACTTCCATCAAAACCACCTTTACCATCTTCCCAAATTACTAAACAATTATGTTTTTGTAAGAAAAGTAAGTGTTCATCGGTGATTTTACTCTCAAAGACAGCTATTTTAACGGTTAAATGATTTCTATAATCATTCATTGCAAATTCTTCGTAATATTGTAGCTGCCCTAATGCATTTCTAACTTGTTTTCTCTCATCAGCAAAAGATCCATCTAATGACTTTACTTCAAATATTAATGATGGTTCTTCTCCTCTAACACCAAGAATATCAATAGGATCTTCATACAATTTATATCCTAAAGCCTCTAATTGAGTCGCAATATTTCTAACGATCTGATGATGCCTTAGTGTCCTTAATTGCCTTTTCTTAATACCCTCTGTTGGATCATAATTATTTGTTTCTTCTAATTCATCAAGCTCATTTTCTTTTAACCTATAAGTTCCTATTTTGCTTGAATCTACTGATCTTAAAGATTGTTCAGAAATTAGTTCATCATTTTTAACCTTCTGTTGCTCTTCAATAAGGCTTATGAACTCACTATTCATAACTGTGTCTATTTCTGAATTACGAAAAACTTGGGTAGCTTTAGAATCAGATATCCCATAACTTTGTAAATTTTTATTTTCATAATAAGTAGAGGGTATTCCTACTACAAGGTAAGTGTTTTCTAAATCCTTATACTTTAGAAAAATTAATAAATCATTAGGAAATAACCCAGTACGAAAATCAGTAAAATAATCACCGTCCAACTTTTTTTTACTTAGTTGAACTTGAGGTTTTTTATTATTTCTTTTGGAAATTCTTTTTACCGTATGGGTTGGAATTAATCCAATTTCACCACTAAATTTAAAATGCGAGGAAGGACGATTATCCATCCTTAAGTCCCTTACATTAGTTAAGTGCTCTAAGTTCAAATTCAATAAATGAACATTTACTTTTTCATCATCTGTCGATTTATCTATACTTTCAAAATCTGTGAGGGGATAAAAGAAAGCCATCGATTTGCCAACGAAGTCTAAATGAGTTTGAGAACTTTTATCACTAAGTGGCCGATTACTCTTAATTGAATTAACAACAGATAAATTCTTTACCAGTACATCAGAAAAATTTGAAGGATGTATTTTAATTGCTTGATGGCCAGAGACAATATCATTTTGATAATCATTTATTAAAGAAATTACTTTTGCTACACTCATAGATAACAACTCCTCTTTGTATTTTTTATAATCTTAACATAGGTATATTCAAAAAGTACAGGATTTATTCAGAAAAAAATCAGATTTTTAACAGGTTATTTGAAATGTAGTTTTTTGTATTAATGTTTTTAGAAACTGAATAGTTTATTAAATTCGACCCTATAATAAGAACGTATATTCTTATTTTATTGCGAAATCGTTAAAAAATCCGTATACAAGAACAAGTGTTTGTGTATAATATGTAATATATCCAACTCAAAACACGAACAAATATTTCTAATTTAAGGTAGGTTTTTAATGTGTATGACTATTCAACCTTTCCAAATGACTTAATATTTTTTATAGATATGAAGTCTTTCTATGCTTCAATTAGTTGTATTTTAATGGGATTAGATCCATTAACATCAAAATTAGCAGTGGTTGGTGATACAAAGAGAGATGGATCTGTGGTCTTAGCTTCAACACCCGAAATGAAGAAGTTAGGGATCAAAACGGGAAGTCGTAATTTTGAAATTTTAAGACAGAAGGATGTTCATATCGTAAATCCGTCTATGGGCTTGTACGTAAAAATATCTAATGAAATCACAAAGATAATTTTAAGTAAATACGTAGCACCATGTGACTTTATGCAATATTCGATAGATGAATTCGCTTTCTCAATGAAGGGATATGAAAAGCTGCATAAAAAAACTCCTATAGAACTTGCACATGCTATCAAAGAAGATATTTATGATCACTTTGGTCTTTCTTGTTCTATAGGTATTGGACCAAACCTGTTAATGTCTAAAATATGTATGGATGTAGAAGCCAAAAAATCTCCTAATGGAATTGCAATGTGGTCATTTGAAGATGTGGAGAAAAAATTGTGGAAAATTAATCCGCTTAGTAAATTCTGGGGAATTGCTAAAAAAACAGAACAGAAATTAAATCGTTTAGGAATTACAACTATAGGAGAGTTAGCATGTTACCCAAAAGAGGTTTTAATTAAGCAATTTGGGAATGTAATGGGAACAGAACTACACCTACATTCCAATGGAATAGACTTTTCAAAAATCGGAGAGAAGAAGAATTATAAACCAAAAGATAAGAGCATTGGTAAAAGCCAGGTATTATTACGGGACTATCAATCACATGAGATAAATACTTTAATTTTGGAACAATTAGAAGAGGTTTGTTATCGATTAAGATGTAACGATCATCAAGCTAGAACAATTCATTTTGGTATTGGTTACAGTTCTGGAGTAGGAGGCTTTTCAAAGTCAGTTACAATTGAAGAACCAACAAATCTAACAAAGGATTTCTATAAAGTATGCCTTAATATACTTGAACAATGTTATAACAAAGAACCAATACGAACGATATCAATTGCCTTAAAAAACTTTGTAAATGTTGAATCAGAACAAATTTCATTTTTTACTGTTCCAATAAAGAAACAAAAAGACCAGAAACTATCTGGAGCTATGGACTCAATTAGGCGAAAGTACGGTAAAAATAGCTTGTTAAGAGCTTGTAGCTTTACTGCTCACAGTACAATTCGAGCAAATAATAATAAAATTGGAGGTCATTTAGCGTGACACAGAGAAGTATGGGACGTGGGATTATTAAATGGCAGCCTTTTGCAAGTATTCCTCAACAATTTGCTGGAGTTAGGAATATTATCGATGACCAAAATAAAGTACCTAAACCAATTCTTGATGAAACAGAACAGGAAAGGATTAACTTTCTAATTTTAGAAGCTATTGAGAATGATGAAGAGATTGCATTAGTATTTTGGAAAAATGGAAGATATGAGACTAAGGTTGGTAAAATTAAAAAAATTGATGTAATCAGTAAAGTAATTCATATTAAGGAAAATAATTACTTACTTCCACTTAATATTATTACTGATGTTTATTTGATTCAATCTTCCTAAATTATCACATAGACCTATTTACTTTTATTTAATATCGCATATTAACTTAGATATATAATGTAAAAGTATATACATTTGAAATCAAACGTTCTATGATATATATATTAGGAAAGAAATGGTAATTATATTCGAAATGCATAAAATTTAAAATCCAAGAGTAAAAAGGAGAAAAATATGATTGAAACGTATGGAGTAACACTTTTATTTTTAATAGGTTTAATTGTTTTAAACTTAAAACTAAAAAACCAAAAATATAGATGGGTTATTACGGGTGTGTTTATAGTAGCGTTTGGGTATCCTTTATCATTTTTATGGAGAGTTATTCTTTGAATAAACTAAAAAAAAAGACTATCTAATGATAGTCTTTTTTTTATTACATAGCGTTTTTTACAGCTTGGTAAGCAAGTTTAGAATCTGTATATGCATCATAAACTGCTTTTCCTTCTGAGTAAGCATATATTCCAGCACCTGCTGATAATAAAAGAGCCGCAAATTTTGTAAAAGTAAGGTCTGGTGTTAACCATAAAGCCGCGATCGCAGTTAAAATACCTCCTCCAACTTTTGCAACTAATTGGTTTTTATTAGCAGAAAACGCATCTACAGAAGATTTGAATTCTTTTAATGGTCCACTCGTTTTTGAATTTTCTGTAGGGTTTAAAGCAGCTTTATTAAATATTTGAATTAACCAAATAAAAGTAGAATTATAACTATAAATGCGGTAGTAATAATTATCGTAAGGTACTTTTTGGGCAATAGGAGTACTCGATGCAGCTGCCATTTGGACATTCGAATTAGTTGTTGGATTATTAAATGTTTCTGTGTTTAATAGAGTTCCATTTAAATCTAACGTTTTGATTTCAATACTATTTGTTTGTTTATTAAAAGTAGAACGGTAAATATTTTTATCATCCCTAGTTTCAACTTCTTTTAAATATTTATTATCTTTTAATGTTTTTGCCTGTACATTATCATTTTGAATAGTAACTTCTGAAGAAGGATTTTTAGTATCAGCATGTGCTTGAATAGTTGGTGTTATTGAACTAAATAAAATTGTTGCAGCCATCGCAGAAGTGATTGTTATTTTCTTTTTCATTAAAACTTCCCCTTTTTTTCATTATTAATTTATACCGGTATAATAGAATGCTATCATAGTAAAATTAATATGTGTATTGGGAAAAAAATGAGCGTTTTTGTCGTAAAAAATAAAAAAATAGATATGAAAAATGAACCAAAAACGCTTCAAACATAGAAAAATAAACCCTTTTAGTAATCTATGCCCGTTTTAAAACGTTGTAAAATTTTCCCAATTTACAAATTCCGAATTTTATGTATTGTTACTTCTTTAGATATAACTGAATATAATCGCTTTGAATTTCTCATATATGTCACATACAAATCTAGTTTACATAAACATTGTTAGAGAAAGTTAAAAAAAAAGCCAATTCCTTGAACTAAAAGGGATTGGCTTTTTTCTCATTTTATACAGTTTCTTATACGTCACTGATATAATAAGGAATTGTAGAAAAACTTTTACTCTTTACTTCTCTTTATTTTGAATAATGTTCTGCATATAGAATGGGACAGCCTTTAGTTAAACTTTAGTAGTCAAAACTGTTAAGTTATGACTCTTATATTTTTATTTATTAATAAACTAAGCATTCTATTATTTACAATATTTTTTAAAGTCCTAAGTCCAGTAGATACCGAACTCAGGTTCTAGAAGCTGCCTAACTTTTTTGTCTCACTTTTTTGGGTCAGAACAACCTTGGACACAGGGCTTTTTTTAAAATAACATATTCCAAGTTATTTGACCCACAATTCCGTCTGAAACTAAATCTTTAAGTTTTTGATAATCAATAACCGCTTCTTTAGTTTCTACATCAAAAACACCTGTAACTGTCGCTTTTACTGCTCTTTGAATTCGTTCTACATCTTTACCTTTACTACCGACTTTTAAAGCTTTGCCGGGATAAGAAACTATGTCTGTTCCAACGGAAGTGGTAACCTTATTAGGTTTAGAAACTGTAATTGTATGTTTAGGTTCAATCCAATTCTTCATAACTTCAAAATGAGGTCTGTCCAACTTCTCTTTAGACCATGAACCTCCCCAAGTAATACCAAATTTCTTAGCAATTTCACCTGCTTTATTTAAAGTTTCCACATCATATATAGACTTAGGAGGATTTACTGCAATATCCCAAGCTAATCGTCCAGTATGATTACTTGATTTTGTCCAAGTTGCTCTATTACCTGGTAGTGTTCTTCCTTGTTCATAAAGATAATTTTGTCTTTCTTGTGTTCTGTATGTTTCTGTAATGAAAATATCGATATTAGCTTTCTTACATTCTTCAAGAAATAATCTACATGCATTTTGTGCAACTGGTAAAAGTTCGTTTATATCTCGACATGTTTTAGTTACGTCATTCATGTTTGTCTTCCCCTTTACCTTTTAAAACTACAACAGCATCTTCCAATAGTTTAGGAATAGGTACTCCAATTCTTCCTGCATTTTCAATTAATGAAAGTAACTCATTTCCAATAAAAAAGAAGATTGTCGCTTCTCTAAACATTGCTTTGCTTCCGAGAGCTTGATCTACCCAAGAAGCTGCTGCGATCAATAAAAATAGCATTACCTTTTTGGCAATGCCTTTAAATCCTACTTTACTTATAAGTTGATAGTTTACGTATGCTGCTACGATGCCTGATGTATAATCTAAGATGGATAGAATTAATATAACTTTAAGTAACATGTCTAATCCTCCAAAAAAGTATCCCACTACTCCTCCTGTAGCAACTAGTATTGTTTTAAATTGTTCCACTTTTTACAACTCCTCCTTAAAACACAAAAAAGCCAACAACAGTTGACTTTTTATCTTTATGTAACCGGTTTACCTATATATTCGTTGCTTAATTTTAATCCAATCATATCTACATCGCTGATTATTTTACCTAAGTATTTACCATTAACAGTTCTAATCCAATCGCCCTTATTATCTAATGTATTTACAACCCAATCAACTGAACCATCTTCTTGAATATAACCAGTCCCATTCGATATAGTCTTACGGCCTTCCTTATGCAATACATAACATATTGGGTGATTATTTATTGTTATGTCTTTTATTTCTTTAAAAGACATTAGAAAACTATTTGCATATTCCTCATCATTTTTTGGCATATTTCTAGTTACTGCACGCAGATAAATATCTTTCATATGCTCATGAAACTGAGGGTTTAGTCCAATAAAGTCTATACTTTCAATCCTATACGGTCTATGATTTAAAATTTTCAAAAATTTATATGCATATCTTTTGTTGTTTCTTACATCGTGCATTGCTAATATTACATCTTGAGAAGAATCAGTAAACTCTTTTAATATTTTAGATACTTTTTGAACAACTGAATCATGACGGTAACTCCAATAAAAATCACCAATTACATCAGTTTTACATAATTCCTTCTTAATTTTTTTTATCAACTTTATAGTAGATTTTTTATAGTCATCTACAATTCCAATTAAAATATTGTCGGTAATCTCGAAAATCTTTACCGCAAAATCAAACCTGGATTCAGCCTCATTCGGAAGTCTACTTGGTTTTATTACCCTTGTATCACCTGCGATAATTAAACTATCATTCTCAAAAACTATGCCCACTATTGACATATATTCACCTACTTACAACTAATATTATTTTAATAATACCAGTTTACACATGTATAGGTCATAAAAAATACACCTACAATACTTTCTGTGTAATGGACATGATTTAATAGAGTATTACTTTTTTATCCGAATTAGGATCCGAAATAACCAATCGTCTTTCTTGGTAACTAATTCTTGAAAATGTGCTTCCATAAGTCCCCCTTAAATTAAGCTCTATAAAATTATCCAGTCCGTGTTTTTCCCAATTAACTGAGATTGAATAATAATTAGAGTTAGTACCTATAGTAATATCCATATAATCAAAATAACGAATTTCCTCACCATCTTCATCTAAAACAAGTGCTTTTACTATGAAGTTATAATCATTTGCATTCAATGATTTATGAAATTCCTTGATATTTTCAAGACTTTTCAGTTGATCTTCAAAACTTAAATTTGAATTCATGGTATTCCTCTACTTTCTTTATAAGTTATATTTTAGATTATACAATTCTGATAATTTATTCAAATTAAAAATATTAGCTGGTAGTTATATCTTCTTTACCCTTTGAAATTAAATAATTATCTATTCCCTCTTTTAGATCAGGACGTTTAGAAATAACAAAATCATACGTGTATGCTCCATCGATAATTCTTTGTCCCATGTATGCTGCCATTATAAAGCACCTCCAAAGATTAGTTCATCTAATGCTTGTTGCATTAATGCTTGCTTATCTTTTAGCAGTTGTACTTCTTCTTCTGGTGTAAGTTGTCTATCAATATACTCATAATAAAAACCATTGTTATACTTTAACACTGGAACTTTACTTAGGTTTGAATTATCTGGGGTTGGAATTGAATCTACGAAAACGCCTTCTAATTCTAATTCTTCTTTTGTTTTACCCAAGCCATATTTTTCATCAAATGGCATGTTATGGATCATTGAATACCCAGTACTTGTACTAGGATCTAATTTAACATAAATCAAATCTATCACTCCTTTTACTTTATTGTTAGATAATTAGTTATCTTTTTTATTTGCCCTTTGGTATAGTCAACAGTTATAAAAATATCTGCCTTCCCCTCATTTATAACAACATTAAATGCTGGTTGTATTTCATTTCTAAATTCAAGACCACTTAGGGTGTTTTGTCCGTCCACAAAATAACCATTGGCGTTAATATCTTGAATATAAAGCGCACCATTTCTTCCAATATACATATATTTTTTATCTTTTTGAACGTACATTGAGTTAAAGCTAAGTTGAGAATATGGATCCCATTCACCGCCACTTGGTGAAATTAACTCACTTTTTAAAAGTTGCAAACTTTTAGTGAAATAATAAACGTATCTATTTTTATAATCTCCACTACTACTATTATAAAGACCATACACTATATCGCCTGTTCTTGCAGGGTATGCTGATGGAGTAAATATCTCATTTGGTACTGTCAAACCTGTTGGAGAACCATCAAATTTAACAGCTCCTCTATTTGATGAATTATAAAAATCTTTCCAAACTATTATACCTGCGCTATAAATTGGAATATAGTTAGAATCTGTGGCTGGTCCAGTAACATCGACTGCTGTATAATCTACATGACTCATTTTCCTAAACTTTGGTAAACCTGAAGTCTTATAAGAAACTAACCCATAAACATAAGTCCCATCAACGGCAAAAATTTCATTAAATGTTGTACCTCGACCCAATTGCGATACTCTTGTCCAAGTTGTACGGTCGTATACGTAACAATACTCCCAACTATCATTTAAGTTACCGCTATATACAGTTATAAATAACTTATTTCCTATTGTGTAAAAACAAGTCATAAAATAATAATAAGCGTTAACACTAAGACTTTTAACTAATGTTAATGTCTCAGTATCGTATATATCAACCACAGACATATTCTCTGATGAGTATTTAATAACGTATATATATTGACCGTTATAATCGATTTTCACTTGGCAATTGGTCGTTGGTATAGACAGTGTTTTTATTGAAGGAGTGTTAATTGGTTGGGCTAAATCGGTAATATAAACGCCTTTCAGTTTCCCACCACCAAAACTACCTCCGTGTTCCCTAATATCAATCATTGTTTACACCTCGTCTTTCAAATCGCCATCACTATCATAAGTTAATGTGAATGTTTTCGTATCAACGACTGTTGTTCCGTCTGTGTCAAAGAAAGTAACAGTTCTTGTAGTATATTGCGGACTTGTACCACCACTTAAAACCGAACGTCTCACAAGTGTATTGTCTGATTTTCTTCTATGTTCAACTGTTGTGTATATCCCATTTAAATCTTTATTGGACTTAGATGTTTTATAAGAATCCCGTTCAACCTTTGCCAACGCACCAGAAGTTGTTTCTTTGGAATTCCACGAAGTTCGTTCTGCAGCTGTTATATGTTTAACGATATCAGCTTTATGAGAAGTAATTTCGTTAGCTAAATTTGTAGCAACGTCTCCACTCAATTGATCTTTAATACTGTTGAACCATGTTAAAAAATCAAATTCCTGTTGTTCTATAAACTGGTCAATTTCATTTTCACTCAAAGCTTTTGTATTGTTAAACCAGTCTTGAAATTGATTAAATATTGCTGTTGTGTCTGCTTGTAGTAAACTATTGACCATTCCGCAATATGTTGTGTTTAATCGTAAATCTGTTACTAGAGATTGAGTTATGGATGTAATACCTTTATTGACTGCAATATCAGCAATACCAAGTTCATAAACATCTGCATCACGTTGAAGTGTTGGGGCAACTGGAGAACTACCAAAAGCACCTTTTTTTACCTTTGCTAGAATCTCCCTGTTTGTATAGTTTAGTTGAATTACAACTCGGTCTATACGATTTAATGTACCGTCTGCCACTTCAATAGGTAATGTTAGATCATCGGTATTCTCATACATTCGTCCGTTAATCCAAGCAGCACCCGCTTTTAGTTTTACTGTCATGTCTGTTCCATTTGCTACTACTTGTAAGTAAGAAGCAATATTAGGAAATACTCCATTTGTTATAAACTTACTAAAATAGTTTACAAAGTCCTCAGCTTTATATTTGCGATCGCCATTAATACTATTGAATATAAAAGACTTCTCCATCTAATCACCTCGTTCTTTGCTTGATTTTATCGATAATCGTTGGAATGTTATTACCAAAATTAACTCGAATATCAAGAAGGTCATTTTCATAAACCTCTTCAATTGTCGTGATTCTAGTGTTTAATAGTACACCCCAACGATCATTTTTAATTGTTACAATGTTCCCTAAGTCAAAGTCCCTTTTATAAATTAAATTTGAATTAACGGTTATTCCAGATTGAAAGGTTAATATTCTTTGTGTTTCAGCAAGACTACTATTCCCTTTTTCCAATAATAATTTTTCATATTGACCATCAGTTAATGGAGTTTCTGTTCCATTTTCATTTTGAAGTGTGTTTGAAATTTCTCTTGCATCTACAAATAGTTCATATCGTTCATATCCAATGGCAGTATTATTAATAGTGGCTAATTTTCTATCGATACCTTCACCTTGTCCACCAATTAATGCGGTATTACGAAAGTTTCTCTCACTGTCCTTTAAAGACTGATTAAGAACATTTTCATACTCAAGTGCGAAAATCGCTTGAGGATTAATACTTTGATTAACAGATAAATCACGACCCTCAAAGACATCGAAAATGTACTTTCGTTTTGTCATATCAAACAACATTCGCCAACCAACATCGTATTTTAATGCTAGTTCCTCTATTAATTCAGCCAAATTTCTATATGAATGTAATTCGTTTGCAGATATTGGGATATTCGTAATTGGTGCTATTTCTAAATTTGGAAGAACTCGTTTAGGTTCATCCGGATTTACTGCGTTTCTGTCTACAAAGTATTTCATTACTAGATCAACATTACCTACTACACTTTGTTGTCCCCATACGATTCTTCTTTCGATAAAGTTTTCAATAAAATATCCAGATACAACAAGTGTTTCTTTATCTTGTTCATCAAGGTTTATATCATCAATATAAACAGCTTCATCAAGACTATCCTCTTTCACCAGAATATTTCTTTTTTGTAGTAGTGCTATAATTGTTGCTGCTTTACGATCATCGTCTGGTTCGTCTGGTAAATTTAGATGTAACTCAAATGTTCCAGCCTTGTAGTATTCTCTTCGCCAAATAAGGGATATAAAAGTATCAATAATTCCTTGCATTTCAAAATTCTCATTAAAAACATAAATGTTCATTGTTAAACCCCCAAATATTGAGGTGTAAAATATATGCTTACTTCAATATTTTCAACGTTGCTATCAGCGTTATATCTAAATAAATTATCACCTGGCGCAAGCTGCATGAATTTGCTTTGATAGTCTATTTGATTGAAGATATTTGTAGTAATACCGTTCAATTTAGATTCGACTCTCTTCTTACCCTGATTAGTATTTATAATAATCACTTCACCAGCTGTTAATACTTTATTAACTTTGAATTGTTCACGGGTATTTACGTTAAATAAAGATGGATTAGCTGCAGTTCCAATTGCTTTAAATTTTATTAGCATTCCAGTAGGTACTTGTCCATTATTGAGCACGTTAACAATTAAAGACGACGTTCTTCTGCCAGCTTCTATTTTATTTGCATCAGTTACTTCTAATTCAAATTCCAACATTGGCTCCCAAACTGCAATTTCTACTTTCTGTTGATTAATATCTTGAAAGTAGGGATTACCTGCAGTAAATTGAACTAACACATCATGCCAATATTCATTGACTGTTTCATCAGTTGGAGAAATTGAAGGTGATAATTCCACATGTGCATCAATAAATACATTTCTAAGTTCAGTACTTATTTCAATTCGAATTGGATTAAATAAGGGATTAAACACTCTAAAGAGTTCATCCCTTCGCTCTTGAATCCATTCTTCACTACGATCTTCAACATCAATATAAAATAAAAGAGACAAGTTTCTTTTCTCTAATCGAGTAGAAACAGGTGTCTCTCCTTGGGTTTGAAAGTTATTTGCATATGTTACTGATGCTTTTATTGCAGTCGTGTCTATGTCTTCTTGAAGCTTATAAAAACTTCTAGGAGAAATGATAATTTGATCACCATTTTGATTAGTACATATTACTACTTTGGTACGCAATTACTCACCCCCTAAACTGAAATGCAAGTCGTTCTAGCACCATTTGATTTTGCCTTGCTATTTCAGACGGTGACAATGGTGTAGGACTATAAATTTCAATGTGTTGTTCAATTTTTTGAATACCATTACCACCCATAGGCGATTTATTATCATTGTATATTCTAACTTGTGGTATTACCGCATCTGCCATTTGTTGGGCCATTGACTTAATCCCACTAATTGAGCTTTGCATACCTTTTTGAAGTCCAGCTCCTGTCATTCTACCCATCCACTCAAGTACCCTTGAAGGTGAATGGATATCTAAAGCCTTTTTAATTGTTCCAGATACGGCGTTAGCAATTTCTTCGGCTTTTGACATCAATGGACCAACCATACTATTCATACCTTCAATTAAACCTTGAATTGTATTTGTACCAATTGTTTTAAGGCTGTCTTTCATGTTCAATTGATCAGTTGTACCTTTACGAATTTCTCTAATCTTGTTCATCCATTCGTTTTTATACTTTTCTAGTTCAATTGATGTTTGATCCCTAAGTTCAGAGATTTTTGTTTTAGTGTCATTCTTCATAACTTCGAGTTCTAACATTGCTTGTTCTTTTGCTAATGTATTTTTCTGTTTCCATAAATCAGAGTATTTTTGAAGTTCCGTTAATGATAAGTTATTTAATGCTGCAATTTCTGCAGCTGCATTTGGTCCCATCGCTCTCAACTCATCAATTAACCCAACATCTAGATTCTTATTAGAAAGTTCCTCAATATTTTTCTGCCAATCTATGAAAGTCGTAACTTGAGACTGTAGGTTATCTACTAATTGTTGACCTGTTATTTCCGTGTTAAGCGATACTTCATCAAATAAACTTTTAAAACTATACAACGCCTTTGTACGATCAGCTACAGCATTGTTATATTCATCGGTCAATCTCTTCTCTTCATCGATTAGCTTTTGATTAGTTTCAGAGATTTTTTGAGCATATTCATCGTTAATAGAGATTATCTTTTGATTAATCTCTTGCTTAACCCGATAGATCTCACGTTCGTAATAAATTCTTTCCTCTGAACCCTTTTTGTAATGAGCCATATTTTTTTGCAATACTGCTAACTCTTGTGTTAAAGAAAGTTGATTATAGTACTTCTTAGCATCGATAAATGACTTCTCTTTTTCAAATGCTTTTTCTCTTAATTCTTCAAGCTGCTTTTGATGTTTCTGATTTATTTCATAGATAGCTTTATTTACTTTTGCAACGGCATTTGGTACAGATTTATATTTCTCTTTTAATCTTTCAAGCTCTTTAATTGCCTCGTTAGCATTAATTTTCTTTGCATCGAGTCTATAATCAATAATTCCAAATCCTTCTTCAAATGCTTTTTTCGCAGTAGCTGCAGCTCTTCTTGCTGAAGCTTCTGCTTTTTTGCTATCCTTATCAATACCTTTAGATAAACCTTGGCTTACATATTGACCGATTTTTTCAGTTTCTTTTGAAGGAGAATGTGTATCAAAAACCTTCTTAAACGTATTAAGTACATTGCTTGCTGTTTGCTTTACTTTTTCTTGTAAAGCACCAATCATTGACGTGACACCTTTAATTAGACCTTCGATAAGGTTTTTTCCTATCTCCCTTAGATCAATTTCTTTCAAGAAACTTACAGACTTGTTCCAACCATTAACAATTGCAGTTTTCACTGCATTCATAGCAGTGGATATTGCGGATTTTAAAGTTCCAAATCCTTTAGTTACAATGTTTATAATGGTTGTAATTGGCTGACTTACAAAGGTTTTAAGGTAATTAAACCCTTTTACAAAGATATTTGTAACACCTGAAACGGATGTCGAGAATAGCTTTGTAATACCGGTCCACATGCCGCCAACTGATTTTAATAAACCTATACCAAGTGCTTTTACACCGCCTAGAATTTTACCAATGAACATTAAGTTAATTAAGTTCCAAATGAATTGCACTGATCCACTTAAAATCGTTTTAATTCCTTGCCATACGCCTTTCCAATCTCCTGTAAACAATGCGGAAAATGTTTTTATTAATCCTAAAATGATTTTTAAAGCGCCATCAATAACACCTTTAACTGCATCCCAAGTCGAAATAATTAATGCCTTTATAATGGGCCATAAGACTTTCATAATTACGCCGATTGTGTTCATGGCAACCTGGATCACTTTAGAAATAAAACTCCAAACATTTTGTGCGGCTTGTTTAATTTGCTCGCCATTTTGACTCCAAAAGGCTTTTATTTGAGTAAGTTTTTGAGTTATGAAAGCTAAAACTACACTCATAGCTGTTTGAATTACTTGAGTAATAACGGTCATAACTTGGCTTATAACGATTTTAATTTGATTCCATACATTTTGAACAATGTTTCTAAACTCTTCGTTTTTCTTATATAGGGTAACAAATACAGCAACTAAGCCAATAATAGCTGCTACTGCTATTCCGATAGGACCTGTAATTGCAGCAATAACTGTGCTAAATAAACCAGCACCCCCAGCTGCTCCTGCAATCGCTCCTGTTAGAGCGCCAAAGCCAGATATTGCTCCACCTATTACCATGAGTATGACCCCGAAGGCGGCGACTACCCCCAATAGTAAGGCAGTTATAGCTGACCCTTTGGCTATAACTTTCACCATCGTTGGAGAAAGTTTATTGAACCAATCCGCTAATTTTTGAACAGCTACCGCTATTCTTTGAAGGACAGGAGTAAGTGCTTCACCAATTCGAATCATAAAGGATTCAATAGATCCCATGATTTGATCTATGCTGCCTTTTAAGTTATCTTTCATCTGTTGAGCTGCTTTAGCCGAAGCGCCTCCACTATTCTCAAGAGATTTAGTCATCTTATCTATTTCCGTAGGACCTGCTGCCATTAAAGAAAGCATACCTGATACTGCTTCTTTTCCTACTAAACTAGCAAAAGTGGCTGCTTTTTGTGTATCTGTTTGCCCTTTCATTGACTTAGAAAGATTTTCGATTAATGGAGCCAGTCCAACAAAGTTTCCCTTCGCATCTTGAACTTTAAGACCCATTTTACCCATCAATTTAGAGTTTTCTTCGGATGGATCCAGTAATGAAAGTAATGCTGACCTAAGTGTTGTTCCTGCTTGTTCACCTTGCATTCCAGCGTTCGTCATTATCCCAATTGAAGCTGATAATTCTTCAAGACTAACTCCGAGTGCGACTGCTGGTGGTCCTGCATATTTTAAGGCGTACTGCATATCTGTTAAATCTGCAGCTGATATGTTTGCCGTCTTGGCTAAAATGTCGGCTACTTTTGTGGCTTTGGATGCTTCAAAACCGAATATATTTAATGTTGATGCCATGACTTCGGCTGTCTGAGCCATATCTGACCCGGATGCTTCTGCAGCAGAGATTACTCCTGGCATTGCGCCTACAATCTGATTTGCAGTAAATCCTAATGCAGCTAATGATTCTTGACCTTGTGCGATTTCTGTGGCTGATTTTGATGTGCTTGCTCCTAAATCAATTGCGGACTTTCGAAGTGCTTTTAATTCATCATCTGTAGCATCAGCTATTGCTCCTACTCGTGAAAGTTGAGCATCAAAGTCCATTGTCGTTTTAACTGCAACTCCTAAACCTACTGCAATACCTGCAGCTGCAATACCAAAAGAACCTGCAATATCTTGACCTGCAGATTGCATATTTCCGCCTATTTCGTTCATTGAATCGGCAACTCTTTTTACCCGATTACTTTGTTCTCTTAATTGGTTATTTGCTTGTGATACTTCGTTAGCAAACCTTTGTTCCTGGATTTGAGCGTTTAAAAGTACTGTACGAAGTCGTTCGACTTCTCTAGAATTCTCACCATAAACTTGCTTTGCTCTTTCTAATTGAGTCTGAGTTGCAGCTACTTTTTGACTAGCTACTTGGTGAGCTTTCTGTAAATAATCTATTTTGGCTCTAAGCTTGTCTGCTTCTGAACCATTTACTTTTAATTGCTCCTGTTGTAACTCAAATTCTTTACGAAGTTTGGAGCTTTCATTTTTCATTTCTTTTAATGCTTTATTAAACTGATCGTAGAAAACTTTGAAGGTGACTCTAGATTCTGAATTACTTGCCATAGTCTCACCTACCTTTCATTACTTTGGATTGTTTTTCCATGCATCCATCGCAATTTTTCCTTGTACAATCCTTTCCACCGTCCAAATTGGCTCATGCCAGAATGTTTCGCTTTCGATTCCGTATGTTAGTACGTAAAGAACATATAGGTCTTCTACGCACTCAATTTTAAGGACAGGTGGTTTTACGCCTTTTTTTCAGCGCTCGTACTTTTTCTAAGTGCTTCCGCAAATAGATTAGGATCATTTGAAAGTGTAGGTTCAATGATTTTCATATACGCTTCGATTGTTTCCATAGTTGTATAATGGAATTTTTCAAGAAACCCGTCGAAGTCTAAACCTAAGTTCTTATTTGCCCCTATACAACCGATATAAATAGTTTTCTGCATAGCTAATTCATCTAAATGCTCAAATGCCTCTACATTAACTTCTCCGTCTACAGTTGCATCTTCTAATTTGTGAAGCTTTAAAATATCGGCTAGTAAGGAACTGTTGATTAAGCCTAAGTCCTTCGCTTTTTTCATTGCATGGTTTGTAATAACACAAGGAATCTTTTTCGCATCCTTAAATACCTGGATAAATTCACCTTGCTCGTTTTGCACAATATCCATATCTTTAATTTCAATAAGTTCAATTTTTGGCACGATCGTTCTCTCCTCGATAAAGTAAATTTTCAATAAAAAAAAAGCCCCTAAAATAGGTGCTTTTCATAAAATTAAGGTGTAGGGATTGTAACTAATGCAGATTTAAACTCTTTATGCCATTGTTCAGCAACTGTTTGATCACTTAATTCCGCGACTAATGTTTCATAATAGAAGTTCTTTAAATTATCAGGTAACACAGTAAATTCTAATTCCATCATGGCAACTTCATCCGAACCGTTTTCAATTGTAATTTTAAATCCTGATGTATTGTTACAATTTGAAAATGCGATCAGTTTAACAAGATCTTCAAATTCATCTACTACATCTGCAGTAAATACAAATCTATGTCCTTTGGATAATGTTCCGTAAGCGTAAATACCAGGTTTTAAATTATCATTTGATAATCCGAAATAATCACGTAATACCTTAACTGGAATATGTCCACTGACTTTTAAATTCATTTTATTTGGCTTTACAACCTTTTTAACTTCTAGATTGCCGACTTTCTTAGTTAACTCAGATAACTCTGTTTCTCCCTCGATCTGACCAACTAAACCAAATTTTGTACCTTGTTCTTGGGTCCCATTCTTAATGAATTGAATACTTGCATTACTGATGGAGACCGCGTCAAACTCTTCAATAATTGTTGTAGGCATTACATTTCCTCCTCTAATACTTTATCTATGTTTTGATGTAGTTTATTTAATATTTTGGGTACTGCATTTTCTAAGCCTTTTTCCATAAATCGTTGTTCTAAAGGATTATGCGGTCCTCTTCCTTCATTCGGAAACACTAAGTAACCGAAACTTCCAGAACGATTAGCAGCTCCACCTTTTGTCTTTATTGTAAATCCTAAATTGTGTTTTTCGCTTTTTGACCAGTTGCTCATCTTGGCGTGGTTTTTATGTCTAAATCTTCCCCTTTGCCTAGAGACTGGCATTTCATCTGTAATTTCGTTTCTTGCAATTTTAATTCCATCGAAATGAAGTGTTTTATTAATAACTTCTTCCATTTTTTCAGGTAACTGAATCATTTTTTGTTCAAGTTCTGATATTTGCGTGTAATTGAGATTAAACTGTACGGTCAAAAGGTATCACCCTCTTAAACGTAAGTATGATGCGATCTAAATATTGGTCAGTATCATTTTTCTGTAACCTTTGCTTTTCTGACGTTATAAAAGATAGCGCATTAATTTTATTTATAACGGTTATAATATCGAGTGTTTGTTCATCAACATCATCTTTATTTTGAGAGTAATAGTAAACGGTTATCAATTGAGATATTTTTGATACATTTTCATCTAGGGTAAAACTTCCAGTTTCATATACAAAGCAGTTATACCCTTCTTTTTGTAATGACTCCTCTTCATCTTCTGCGACTTCATCTTCAAAGACCGGCAGTTGAAAAGTTGAAGTTAGCGATTCTACTAATGATAAGATTTGCTTATTCATTAACTTCTTTGCTTTTTCATTCATTACTTTCACCTACTGCTTGTAAATAGAAATATAGATTCGTTCTATTCGAATCGTGATCTACTTTAATGACATCGTATTCAGTTCCATCAATAGCTACTTTTAATTTGTTTTTATTCATTCTTTGAAAAGAAGGTGGGAAAGGAGTTTTAACCTTTAAGTCTAAACTAGCTCCAAGAATCCCTGCCATTTGATAATCACTTTCTCGGCAAGATAGCACTTTAAAAGCCAACTTTCCTTCTACTTGAAAGCCATTCCCTATTCTTTTTCCTTTTAATGAACGTTGCGTTTCGTTTTGACCATACTGTAAAAAACCATCATTATACGTTTCACGATGTGCTTTCATTTAACACACCAGCCTTACCAATTGCTACCTTTATAATCAATCTTGATAAACCTGCCTGGAAATTCGTTTCAAATTCGTCGGCTGCATTGTTATAGACATAGCGACATCTTTCAATCAGAAGTTCTTTAGCAGTCTCTTCTTTTTCATAATCAAAAGACGCACCTGTCATTTCAGATAGGTACGCCTTTCCATTTGATAGTTGAGTTTTTAAGGTTTCATCTTCGTCGTTCCAAGTAATGCGTAATCGACTTTTTAATTCTTCAAGTAATAGCTCCATTTAATCACCTACTTTGTAGGAGATTGGTTTTCATCATTTGATTGACCAGTTTCTTCTTGGCTTGGATCTTCGTTATTTCCGTTTTCTTTACCAAGGAAAGGGGTGTTATAAGCATTCTTTTTTGATTGTAGTTCTTTGACACGTTCAGCATTAGCCTTGAATCCCTTTTTAGGGTATGTTTCACCTTTTCGGTAAAGTGTGTTTTTATGTTTTTGCTCAATAAAATCAGTAATTACTGGATAGCTCATACAGATCAGTCTCCAATTCTTTAGTTTTATTTAATTAAGGTGTTGGGATTCCGTCACCGATATTTGTAATATCAAAAACAACAAATGAATCTGCATCTAACGGACGACCATTTGCTAATTGACGTACTAAGTACAATCTTTGGTCTTCAATCATTCTTAATACATCTGTCGTTTCAAGTGTTTGTTCTGCAGCTACACCTAAGAAGTAATCTTTCGGTAGACCAGCAACCATACGATTTAACTTTACTGCAGGAGATTGTACAATTGTTAGTCCTGGGACCGCAAAGTTATTGTAAGTCCAAGTGCCATCATCTTTTTGTTTTGCTCCTAAAGCGAAGAACTTAGAAGCGTAATCTAGTGGATTCACGATCAATGTAACCCCTGTATATCTTCTTGTTCCACCTTTTGTAGTAGGAGCTAAAATTTCTTTCCCAATCGTTTGTGGTGAAAAATCATTTAGTATAACTGGCGTTTTTAAAGAATAAACACCGTTAGTTACTGGAGCGTTTAAATCACGAGTCATACCAATTGGTTGTTTATTCCCCGTACCATTTACAATTGCATCTTCAAGTTCTTCAGCCACAACCTCTTTCATAAAAGTACGAACATATTTATCTAACCAATCAGGACCTAATTCAAACATTGCCTTTGCAACAACTAAGAAACCACTAAGTTTGAACATTCCCATTTCAACTGTTTGGAATCCTTCGTCTAGCATTTCTTGAATAGCTGCTGTCACATCACCCCAGAATGCTGTTGAAGCGCCTGGTTTACGTAGTACCCATTGTGTAACCGCTCCAGTAGTTTGTAAGTTTACTAATGATAATAAAGGGTGCTCTTTTTCTAAATCTTCAAAGACCCTTGAAAATATAGTTGGAGGCATTAACTTATGGACCTCATCAAATGACTGAACTTCAATTGCTGCATTGTAGAATTTCTTTTCTTCGTTTGTTAGTACTCGTACACCACGAGAAGCAAGTACTTGCGCATCCCAGTTTTCATTTTTAGCTTGATTAGCTTCTTTAATGATTGAGTTCATCATCTCTTGAATATGAACCATGTTATTTTCCATGTTGTTCACAATGCGTTCGGCTACTGTTTTTGCATCACCATCTTCAAACGCTTGTTGCATTGCTTGGATTTGCGCTGATTTATCGGCAATTACTGGATTATCTAAATTTTTTACTCCTGCAAATAACTGTAGATTAAGCTTTAATCCCTTATTACCTAACACGTTTTTATGTTGATTTACCTTTTTCACTTTTGTTTCCTCCGTTTTTTAAGCAAAATAAAAACGCCTATTCATTTGAATTGCGTTTTAGTTTTGCTAAGATATTTGAATTGGTTACATTTTGCTTTTGATTGCGAAATCTTGCTAATACTTTGTTTTTAAATTCTTCAGGATCGACTTGGCTTTCATTTACAACTTCATTAACTTTATCAGCTAAACCAAATTCGACTGCTTCATTTGCAGTAAACCAAGTTTCGTTTACAATCATCGTTTCAATTTCAGAGCGTTCTCCTTCAAATCGAGTCATGTAGATGTCTGCAATTGACTTATCAATGCTCTCTAGTGCATTTAAAGTCTTCTGAATTTCACCTTTATTGCCCCATGCATATGTCGAAGCCTCGTGAATCATTAATTGACCACCAATATTTACGATAACTTCATTTCCTGCCATTGCGATAAGTGAAGCTGCGCTAGCTGCTACTCCATCAATATAAACAGTGACTTCTGCATTATGATTTTTCAACTGATTATAAATTGCGATACCGTCAAAAACGTCACCACCATAACTATTAATATGAACATCTAATTTGTTAGTGGTAATTGTTTCAAGAGATCGTTTGATATCTGCAGCAGAGATTGAATCTCCCCACCATGATTCACCAATGTCACCATAGATCGTTAACTTTGTTTTAATGCCCTCTTCAACTACTTCATTTTTAAAAACTTTTTGTATCTCAGGAAGTTTGTTCATTTTTTCGTTTTTAAATCTACGCATTTTCATGTCCTTCACCTCCTTTCTCATTGTTTACAGTTTCAATAGTTTGATAGTTTTTCGTTACATATCGTTGATTTGCGTAATCATCATCTATTGTTTCTCGTCCTAATAAACGCAAATTGTCGTTAATGGTATTCACACCAATTGCAAACAACTTGTCAAAAGCAGTAGCTAATGAGACGACATCAAGAACTTTCATTCTAGTTGTATCTAATTTGAGATATGTTCGAGACAAATATTGTTGTTTGGTATACATTTTCTTGTTAAATTCGTCTGCAATTAATTCTGCGAGTGGATTAATACAGAACATTAAGAAGTTATCAGTCTGCTTTTCTATTTCCGCAAGATCACCTTTTAATAGTCCTCTTGGGATATGGAATGCCATTGCCACAAAATCAAAAATATCGTCTGCTAATGCTCGAATATCCCGACTATTTTGTGAGGATTGTCCTGTTTTTCCAGAACCGCTCATATCATCCATCTCAAAGCCTTTTTGTAATTGAAACACGGCTCCTGCAGCATCTGCTTCAAACCACGATTTCAATTGATTATCAAACATATCATCAATTAACTCTTGTTCTTCTTTTGTTTGAGGTCTTAAAAAATCGCCTTTTAAAACAACTCTTTTAGCATTTGATCGTTTATAGATGTTCATAGCCGACGTAATTAACTTTCCATAACTGCTATATAGACCGTTGATGGTTTTCATAATGTTTTCGTCATTTAACGTTAAATGAATAACTTCAGATTCAAAGAAGCTTTTTATAAACGTAAAATTCCCTACTGAAACATCGTCATAGCGATTATCCTTCATGGCATATTCGACTTTCGTAAAACTATCTGCAATGTATAATCGATTATCTTGCATAACCACTAAACACTCATTATTCATGTATAAACGATTAACCATGGCATGAATAAATTCGCTTGAATTTTGATTTTGATTCGGTGCTACATTTAAGAGATAGTAGTTCTCTCCTCGATATTCTCGCCCATCTTGGAAAGTTTGAAATTCACATCTTGTAATTGTTTTTGCAATTAGATCAATGCAAGACTCAACTGCTAATTTTCTAAAATAGTGATCTGCTAAAAGTTCATAATGTGCATTGGCTAGATTAATAGTATTTGTTCCAACAAAAAAATTCCTTATCCAATCTGTAAAACCCAATATTTTCACCTACTTTCTAATATGTTCTCGCTTTAAATATACCGGCCTTTAAAGGTACTCGTTCAACTAATTCAGAATCCCTATTTAGAGCATGCAAAAAGGCGAAAAAACCATCAGTCTTTCGCTTGTCTTTATCTATTTTTTTATATTCGATATTCCCATTATTCTTTTCGTCTTTATAGACATTCCCAACATACCAACGCATTAAAGGATCATCACCAAAAACAAGGGTTTGCTTAATAAACATTTCATCAACTAACGGAGATAAAATACTATGCGTAACCCAACCTCTGCGAACGATATCAACTTCAATACCAGCTTCTTCAAATTTTTCTTTTAGAATTGAAGCTCTATGTGAGTCCATACATACCTTCAGTAGTCGGTATTTCTTCGCTTGCTCTATAAACCAAGATACAACATGTTCTGCCCCAATTGATTCATCATAAACCACTGTAAGTAAACCTTTTTCAATTGCCAAATTAATAATATCTTGATTAATATCTTGTGTTTTTGGTGCTGTATGATGCATGAATGTATGATGTAACCAGTAACGTCTACCGTTTGCTTTAATTAATAAACCAACACTACAAAAGTCTCTAATCTGTGCATAATCTAATCCACCAATGGCTTCAAATGTAGTTAAATCTGGAATATCTTGATTCGTTGCTAATCGATCATCATACGTAGCAACTTCTCGCCTTAGGTCTTTCATAGGCAAATTCATTCGTTTTGCCATGAACTCCATACGCATTGCGCTATTACGTTGCATCTTGTCATACTCTTTTTTCATTTGCTTTTGTAGATCAGTACGATACCGATAGGAAGGGTTTGCTTTTTCCCAATTTGTTTCATCGTCAACTTCTGAAGCATGATCCAACTTACAAATAAACGGAAATAAAGTGGAGTTTGGTAATTCTTTATTTAAAATCATCTTTGCTTCTTCTTTTAAATCATCTAATGGTCCACCTCTTACAGTTCCATCTGTAGTGATATAAAAAATTCGTGGATATTTCTTTTTCCCAAGACCGGACGTAAAAACTTTAATGGTGCTGTAGTCGTCATACTCATGTATTTCATCAAATATAACTACTCCACTTCGTTTACCATCTTTTGTACGCGCATTTGAGGTATTAAATTCCATTTTAGACTTTGTTTTCTTATGCTGAATCAATACTTTTGTCGCTTTAAAAACCTTTTTTAGTTTCTTCAAATTTTGTTTCGAGTCCAATACGTTGTAGACATCTTCAAATGACGTTTTTGCTTGTTTTTCAGAAGTAGCAACAATATCAATATTGTATTCTGGTATTCCATGATGTCCGCTCATCATATAAAAGCTATTGTAAGAAATGAATCCGTTTTTCCCTGCTCCACGACCTAATTCAATAAAGAATTCATCAAATAATAAATCACCATCTGTATTTTTCACACCATATATAAACGCATTAATAAATCGCTGCCAAGGAAAAAGCTCGATTGGAAAATATGGAGCTGGCGCACTGACTGATTTTTCAATCGCTTCGGAATCGATTACGACACCTGGTTGTTCTAACTTCCATCTTAAAAAATCAATTAGTTGCTTTTGTTCTTTACATGTTTCGATTTCCCCCGACTCGACCATGCTCATGTACTCATCTATATAGGGATGATACTTATAGGTCTTCATCATCGTCATCATCCTTATCTATCTCTGTTGCCTTTAAACCTAATTCAGAAAGAAGCTTTAACATCTGCATATTTGTTTTATTTAATTCAGACACACTATCATTTTTCTTTTTTCCAGATTGTTTTCCATTTGTCCATGTAACCGTTACTCCACGTTCCTCGATGTCTTCGATTAATTTGTTCTTAATATCCCAAAGTGACATGTAATCATCGACTAGATCCACGTAATGGGGTTCAGTTCGACTATTGGAGGATAATTGGTCAAGTAGGCTCTTTCGGATTATTTCCCGTAGTTTTTTTGTAGGTGCAACCACTTCGACCGCAGGAGGTATTGCACCCTCTTTAGGTGCGGTTAAATCGCTCCACTTGTGTCTTCTTTTCCAACTTTTCACGGTATTAAGTGGCGTATCATATTTTTCAGCAATGTTTTTGAGTGTAAGTCCGTTAAAATAATCGATTTTCGCTAATTCATGTTTCTTTTTCACATCCTTTTCACCTACCTTTTTTGAATGAAATTTTGCTGCTTTTTTATCCAAACGCAACTAGGTGCATTTTCTCCCCCCCTAGTCACGTAAAAGATGCAAATTTATTTTCACCGACGTACCCTTCCCGTTGAAACGATCCCCTAAAAAGAACCAATCTTTTTACCCGGGGGTACTATTCAATCTACCACCTCTCCACGTTCATAAACTTCGGTATCTTTTTTGTTAGTTTATCTAATCGTTTATGTTCCTCGTTATGACATCGAATACATAAGCATTCTAGGTTATTTATATCTAGTGCTAAGTAGGGATGAGTCTTTACTTCTTTCTTATGATGAACGTTCTCTGCCTTATAATACCTACCCTTCCGCTTACATTCTTGGCATTCATAGTTATCCCGCTCTAATGCGATAAGTCGAAGTGATAACCATTGTTTTGATTTATAGAACTTCATTATCTTATCTTCCCTAATGAATTGGATTAGTTCCAAAGTCATCATCTCTCTCACCTCTAGAAGCTAATTATTTATTAATGTTTAAATACAAAATAAAGAAGCTTAGGTATTAAACCAAGCTCCCTTAATATTTATTTATCATCAATTTCCCATGGTAGTTTAATTTCTGGTAAATTTAACTCTATACGTAATGTTTCAACATCGTCCGATATGATATCTCTTATACGATCATATAATTTATTAGCTTCGTCCCAGTCCTCATTTTTCATAGCCCATCTTAATTCCATATATTTATAGTAAAGTTTTGATTCTGCATAAATAATATTTTGATTTACAGTAGTGTTTAATTTTTCTTGCTCAAACGGGGTCAAATCCATATAAGCATGTGCACCATACTTATATTGGAATTCATCACACATAGCTTGAACAGGATGATATAAATTGGACAATCTTTCTTTAGTGGTTGCCATTTTTAAGTCTTCATCTCGGATCTTCTTTTGCTCTTTCAATGTATTGTCAATACCTTTGGCTGACTCTTGAATAGTCATCCTTACTCCAATTAACGTTATTACTCCAGAAATAACACCACCAATTATCGCACCCCATAAGGAAGCTAGTGAACTAATCCAAGTTTTTTTATCCCCTGCTACCGCAATATCAAGAAAGTTTTTTTTAAACATAAGCCCATTAATAAACATAGGTATTAAAATTATTGAAAATAAAATACCAAAAACTAAATATATTGTCGTCTTTTTATTCATTTGTTTTCCCCCTCCAAGTATTTTTATCGGCAAAAGAAGAAAAAAATAAATAAAAGACATTTACATATGTGAATGTCTAATTTACTTACCTATGATTCCTTTAATAAAAGAAGCCTGTCTTCATATTTATTAGACTCTCATATAAGGGAAAGAACTCTAAAATAATATTCATTTATAGGTGGCAACCGTATGACAAATTCAAAAAAAAAACACTCATCTAAGAGTGTTAAGATTTCAACCTAAAGTTTGAAAGTAAAGTTCAATACATCTACTACATCTATCTCATTGTGTCCAAGATTTTCTATTTTTTACTCATAAAATTTTTAAGATATTTGTTAACAAATACAAAAGAGCCCAACAATCATGTTAGACTCATTTTGAATAGAGGGTATTTCTAAGAAAGCTTAAATTTTATTATATTAATTAAATAAATTATTTATATGTTCATGCCATTGAGTATATAGCATTTTGGTTTTATCCGATATATTAGTTACATTTTGCATAACCATATTGATTCCAGATAATATCCCATTCAGAGATAGTTTATTTACACTTTTTTTAGTAGCTTCTTCTCTTACTTGGTTAATCGCATCTACAACTTCATCTGGATTTGCACCATTTATATCTTTTTCTTCTGACAACGCTTTAATTAAATTTTCAGTTAAATTTTCTAGTTTTTGTTCTTCAGTTTTAGTAATATTATTAATTACCCCTTTAAAATCTTTTGATCCTGCACCAAATTGGTTTCCTGATACATTTCCTCCACTAATTGTAGTAGAATTATCATTTGTTGTCATGTATGTGTTACCTCCGTTATCAAAAAATTGATTAATATTGAATGTTACTTTAGAATCACCCACTGAATGATTAAGTGTATCTAACAAAGCTTTTGTCTTTTCATCTAACACAAACTCATCTGAGGGTGAATCGCCTTTTTTTCCATTACATCCTCTTCAATTCCCTTTAGAAAATCGACATTAAAATTAAAAACAATATGTACCATTTTGGGATCAGGAATGAACTCAGTAGCACAAACTCTGCATTCTATCCATTTGTTCGGTATACTCTCTAATGTTGAATAACTACCATTTGAATCCATACGTTTTGGACATAATACCTCATACGATAATTCAATTACATAAGGTATTCTAGTAGTTAAATAGTTATAAACTTCGTTAACATCATTGTTTCCAGACAAATATGCCACTTGGTGAGAATTAAATCGGTAGCGTTTATTGATTGCCAGTAATTTTAAAGCAGTTTCAATTTTAGCTACATTTAACATTTTTCAATCCTCCCATTTTTTACACATTTACTTTATCTTTATTTTCCTCATTAGTTTGCTTTTCAATTATTAATTCTGGAGTCAGACCATTATATCTTACATCTATAAATACTCCCATTACATAATCAATGACCGATTCGCTAACTTTACTTAGAAATTGAAAACCTGTATTCAAATTAATTTTAAATTTTACATCTGATTCATATTTACCAAATGGCGTGTTTTCTTCAGAAGTTATTATTAAAGACTGCGATAGTAACATTTTATTTTTAAAGAGAGTAATATATTCTTCCTGTTCTCTTAAATTACGAATTTGTGGACTCGCTGTTACAATATGGCGGTCATAAATACCATCAACTTTATGATCAGCTTCTACTAATCCTGCTACAAGTATTTTAGCAATATTTTCAGCTTCTTGGTTAGACACTTTTGTAATTGGTATCCAATTAAATTCTCTTCCTTCTTCATTTAATTCTCTTCTGAAGTAATTTTCAAAGGAACTTAAAAATTTTGTATGCTGATTGTATGAACAACGTAACTCTATTATAGTAGGTCCCATGAATCTAATAATAGCAAATTCGAATTGTACGGAAGAAACTTCTATAATATCATATCCATTTCTGAGCCTTCTTGCTTTTCCCTTTGCAACAAATTGAATTAAAATACTGTCATTTCTATCTTCAACATAATTTATTTGAGGCTCTTCTGAAAGTGGTGGCCTAAACTCCTTGTCAAAAATGTCAGTCATACCTAATTCATTCCGAAGGATTTTAATTACTCTTTCTCTCGTTAAAAAACCTTCTGGAAGTGTAGTCTCTTCAAAAATATTAACTGCTGTTTTTCCAGCATAACAAAAGTTGTTATAAAGACTTTCAACTAATTCTGGTTTTTGTTCATTAAGTGCATTATACATGCTCTCAATACTTCTTCCATCTGCATCAATCTGTAACTTTTCAAGATAGTAGTCTACTAGAGGTTTTGGAACAGATTTTTCAAAATCTAAAAAATCGAAATTCAACTTATTCCCGCCCTTTTTAAGATTAATACTATTAATCTATTTATTCTAGACTAAATTAATATTCCCTTGTTCAAAAGATAAAATCTGATTTATTTTAACACTTTTTGTCAAAATATCATAATATTTGAGCACAGGATAAATAGCCTCATCTAAATACACAGAAGAGACTTTCATTAATTCGTTTGCCTATTTTTATATCGGACCTTTTTACTATTGTTTGAACACTACTTTTGGATATATTTAACATTTGTGCAATTTCATTGAATGATAAACATTGTCCACGGCTCATTAAATAAATCTCTTTCTCTCTATCTGTTAACACACTTAGTGCATCAACAATCCTTTCTTTATCCCAACTCGTAATTAAATCTTGTTTTAAATCTATATCCCATCTATACTCTGTTTCTACCGATTGGAAATAAATCTGCATTAATAATGGATCGAATGTTTTTTCCCTCTGATAAGCTGCACTTCGTTCAATACCACGTCTTAGACCTGGCCGTTTTCCAGTCTCCATCCACTCAATTGAGTAATTAAGATCACTAATTATCTCTTTTAAACTTTTTATATATTCCTCTTGTCTTTTATCTATATCAATTAATGGAATACTTTTTGCAGAATCTAAGAGGGACATTATTTTTTTTCTAGTAAACTTGTATTCTTTTAGAAGTTCTTCCATGAATATCCTCCTTAAAAAATAAAAATAGGACACTAAACAAACGACCTGCGTTCATTCAGTGTCCTCCAGTATACTGGTAGAACATTAATTTAATTTTTCTAATTCCTTATTATCGTTATTCCAAATAAAATCTTCTATTATTAAATGATCATCAAAAAAATTAGTATTTAAGAGTAACTCTTTAAACCTCTTGCCTTTTTTGGAATAAACAACATTATAGAATATAAGCAATAGTTCGGAAGAAGAGAGCTGGGCCCTTAAAATTCCTCTGTATTGCTTTTTCTCATTTAGATTTATTTCTTCATCCTCACTGAATATATGATCTTGTATCATTCGTACAATTCTATAAAGGTTTCTATAATAGTGACCGATACTATTTTCATAATTATTATAAATTCTCTCAAATGTATTTATTTTATAGTCATATAAAGGTTCTTTTTCAAATTCAAAAATCAATCTTTCGAAAAAATTGTGTTTAGCTTCTAAGAAGATATTTAAATCTCTATAATAATTTGCATATTTTAAATTAGTCTTGAAAAAATTGATACTATTGATTTTGTTGTCCTTATATTTATGTTCAAATTCTACTAGGCTCGATGATATAAAATCACTTAAATCTGATTCAAATTTGATATTATCTATAAAGGATAATGTTTCATTTTCTTTACTAAATTTTTCTTTTTTAAGAGCTCTAAAATATATTTCGGTTATTTCGTTTACTTGGTCAAGGTCATAATTATTAAGTTGGTCAATATATCTTTCTTTAAACTCTCTATAGATTTCCTCATTATACGTACTTTTAATTTTAGATATTAAACTAATAATCGCTTCTCTCCCACTAAGGCTATCAATCTTTATCTCTTTTAAAATATTATGATGTAAATTGATCATATTAAAAAAAGTACTATCAAATTGTTGTTTTTTCATTGTAGTGTTTGTAATTTCAAACTCTTTTCTAGTTTTCTGAACCTCTTCCCTCTGTAGTGATAATTCTTCTTTTTGCATTACAATAGCTGCAATTACAAAAATCATACTTGCTAAAGATAGTAATCCTACGGTAGTGCCACCAAAGAAGTCTCCAACTGGTCCTAATCCTTCACCAAAACTCTTTACATCATATTTTTTACCTGAAAAGAAAATAATTAGGAATGGAATAACTATCGCTGTAGTTGCAATAAATATTCCAAAAGTAATAAACTTATTTTCCGCTTTTTTTAACCAATTAAATAATATTTGCCTTTTGTCAACTTTAAACTTAAATTTCAAATTACTACCTCCATAAAACACAAATACGTTATAAATGATAACTCTCTTAACAAAGTTTCATTTAACTTTATTTTCTTATTTCTTTTTTCTAGCTATGGAAATTTCTAGTACTCCGCAAAAAAATTTATGCTTCATATGTATTCTTCTAAGATGATTATAACCCCAAATAAATATAACACTTAATGCAAACCACGCAACATATACCCACCCAAATGAATTTGTCATTAATTTCGAAAGTGTAAGATTTAATTCTAGATTATCACTTTTTAATATCGTAATAGCTCCTATTAATGCAATAAGTATAGTAAAAAAGGGTGTAACCGCTGCAAATAAGTTCCTAATTAATAAATCGTAATGCTTTTCACTTATTGATGATTCATTATTTAATAGTATTAACTTTTCCTCTAATTCTGTAAGACTATGATTATTCTCAATAAAAGTAATAAACTCATTATCAGTATTTATTGAGTTTGTTTTTCCATATAAATTATATAAATTTTTTAAATACTTATATTCCGACTTAGAATTAAAGCCCACTTGTTCTTTTGTAGCATCTTCCAATATCAAAACTCTTCCCCCTCATCAAACTTAATACGCCTTACCTTTCCCTGGTGATTGACTATCTTCGTTTCTCCATGTTCGGGTAATTTGGTTAATTTAGCTTTTCCGTCACTTACTATTACGGCGAAATTACCATTATTTTCAAGTAAATCTATTTCAAGTTTCATAGATTTTTTATTTATTACTATATCCACTAATCTCATATGAACCTCCAACTATTATAGCTTTAATTTGTTAACCTCAATTGCTAAAACTAAAATTTCTAATGAAGTAATTTTGATTTCTAATTTTTTTACAGGCTCACTTCCTTTTTTCTTTGAAACATTAATAACTCTTGCTCTAATCTTTTCCGATCTATTTCCACTTTTTTTGAATCCTCAGGTATATTAGTTTTTTGTTCCAGTAGCCAATCTGGAACAATTTCTTGTCTAATATGCCTGTCATAATTTTGAGCCGTTTTATTTTTTTTGCGATTTTCAAATTCCACATCCAAAGCATGAACATCATATAGAGTTTTAACATTTTTATTAACCCAATTAAATAAAATACGTTTAGCATAACTCCATTTCTTCTGTTGTTCTAACGCTCTTTTCATAGCTTCAATTACTACTTCTTCATTTAGATCATTGCTCCAATGCTCTATCTCTTGAGCTATGTAACTATTAATCATTCCAAAATTTTTTTCATAAAATACAATTGAATCATTATCATTATCAGAATCAGTGCTATTTTCGTTATTATTATTCTTATATTCTTCTTCTTTTTCTTCTTCTTTTTCTTCTTCTTTTTCTTGTCCACCTGTCGTTAACGTATCGTTGCCCATATCGTGTAACGAATCTAAAAAAAGTTGTTTAATCTTTTCATTCGTAATTTTAGATGCCATTAATAAAAGAAATTCTGTGTACTTAACTTCACTAATTTCTTTAACGATACAATCTTCTATTGGTTTTCCACCTTTCTTAAAATTGTACTTACTCCAATTCAGCAAAATAATTTCTCTAGTTTTGGGATTATATTTAATAAAATTATGATGTTTTTCAAATCGATCCATTAACTGATTAATCGTCTCAATGGAATAACCTAAATCAAAGGCCATTTGTTTCTTAGTGATTTGATATATTCCAATTTGTTTAGTATTTGGATTAGTAAGTAAATAAAGGTAAAAATATTTATCTTCTGGAGTTAGTTCCTCTAAAACTTTAGGATCCTGCCAAAATGAAGTTTGTACTTGTCTAAATAATGCCATTTAATTCACCTCTAGTGGTTTTATTGGAGAGGCTATTAAAAGCCTCTTTAAATTCAGTATTCATCTACATCTGTATTAATTGATTCTTCAACTATTTCAAATTCTGCTTGAAGTACTTCAGGTTCATCAAAAATTGTTTTACGTATCGTTTCATCATCTTGAACTGCTTCCTGGAACTCAACATCCATAGGAAGTTGTTTTAATAACTTTTTTAGAACTGTTTTCTTTGCCATTTCATCAAAATGATCTTTCCATGGTCCAAACTTGGGTGTTTTACTAAATTTGTCCCTATGTTTCTCTACATCATTAATTGTCATTATTTCAAACTGTGCCCCGCCATCTTTGAACCAAGCAACTGCATAATAAAGTCGAACGTTTCCACGATCACCAGTTAATGTAGGCTTGTGTGTAATGTTGTCATCAATTCCATATGAAACTTCAAATTCATCATTTTCATATACTTCACGTGCTTGTATTTTAGAAATACGACCACTTCTTTGTGACAATTCAATTAATCCCTTATACCCTATTTGAAACTGGACTTCTTTTCCATATGGAATTAAATAAGCTTGTCCAAATAGCCCTGGTTCCAGGCCTAACTTAACCGATTGTAAGACTGCTGACATTAAGGATGGTACAGAACACTCAAGTAATTTAGGATTCTTCCTAATTTCAGATAAAGCTATTCTTTGAAATCGCTCAGTATTAAAATGTTTAGGTGCTATTTGTTTAAATGTACCCTCATATGCTTTTAAATAACTATTTACTCGTTGATCTGGTGACATTTTTATCTCACCATTCTGTTTATTTACGATTTGATTTTTTAATTCTGCTGTAGTTGCCATATCCATTCCTCCAAACTATTTAACTGAAAATCTACGAAAATTTATTTCTTTACTTACGGCTTTATATATATCAGGATATTTTTCTTTAAGTAGGTCTGAATTCACTCGACTACTACTAATGTTTTTCCATGAAATAGTACGGTCACCTCTGTAGCCATATTCACTTTCACCGAGCATTGCTTTAAGTTTATTTTCTGCCTGCTTTTTATTGCTGTTCCATAACTTTTCATATTCTACAGCTTCTTCATATTTTTGAACTAATTCAATAGCTTCTATTGGTAACTCTGAACTACTTCTTATAGCTGCTACTGGATACATACGATTTATTAAATTTGATGCTGCATCTGATCCATCGAATTCAGGTGGAATATTATTTAATACGTTGTACGACCAGAATTCTATTTCTGCTGAAATAATTGATTGGATTAACTCTTCATCTCTTTCAATTGTTTTCCATATAAATTTTGAGTTATCTATCATGCAGGCTATATATGCTTTGTCATAACCCGTAACAGCTAGATAGTGCATACATTGAATCAAATAAGGGGTTGGAATTTCATCTCCTATCCATTCTTTTGATTTCCATCCATTTGCTGTTTTACATTCTAAGATTGCTTTTTCACCGACAACTACTCTATCTAAATTTGCTGTAATAAATGGGTATTGTGAATGAACTAATAATTGATTCCTACGCCTTACTTTTTTTCCAGTTTCCATTTCAAATAATTTTGCAACATTATCTTCATTTAAATTTCCCCAAATAACTGGCCATGACATTTTTTGTTCTATCTCAATTTGTCCCGTTTTTTCAAGGAATAATTCAACACTTGATTTATATTGATTAAATCCTAAAATTGTAGCCGCATCACTGCCACCAACTGAGTTAACACGTTGTGCAATTTGTTCTTTAGTTAACAATCTTTAATCACCTCTTGCTAAACCCACCAGCCAGCACATATAATGTAGTTGTTGAGACTTTATTTTGTGGCTGACCTATGGTTAGCTATTTTTTATGCAGTCGTACTTAAACTTATTTCCCTTATGTAATCTACTAAACAATCAATCTCATCATGTAATAATCCATCAGGATGCTTTAAAACTTCATCATCTTTATAAATCACTTCTTTACATCCTAAACATTCATCAATTACTATTCGTTTTACTTGTTGTTGATCTATACCAAATAAATTTGAACAAACTCTTCCGTTTTCCAAACTATTACACCTCTTATGAAACTTTTTTCTTTTGAATCCAAGTTGATTTTTACTATCATTCTTTTAGTTCTAGACCTACATTCCCCACAACATCTGTCCATGATTTATTTTTACCATTCATCCATAATCTGTTTTATTGCTTGCAAACTTTGCTCGTAAAACCAAAATCTCTTCCCTTTCTCTTTCCTCCTTTCAAGTAACTTCATTCGTGGATCTCTTAAAAACTCGTTTTCTAAAAATGATTTACTCATACAAGTTCGCTTTGCCATTTCTTCAATATCCCAAGTAAAGAAACTTTGACTAATTGCTTGATCAATCTTTTCGTTTATGTACTTTCTAACTTCCTCTTGATTTACATCTATATTGATTTGTGCAATATTCATTCATGTATCCTCCATCCAATAATAGTTACACATTCGGTAACAAATGATTATCAATGTTTCCGTTTTGGTAACATCTAGGTAAAAAAATATCATCTATCTTTTTACAAAAATAATCAGCTAAAATGAACATCTCATCTTGTGTAAACTCATATTCACCTCTTTCTTTTGCTCCATATGTATTTGAACTAATCTTAAGAATACTAGCCACTTCCATTTGAGTTAATTTATGTTGTTTTCTTAATTTGTAAAGAAATAACTGCATGTGGGAACCCTCCTTCTTGAACACAAGAATAGCACCGATATGGTAACTTGTAAACATATTTTTTTGCAAAACCGTATAAAAAGTTACCGAATTGGAGATTTTTATGTTATTATCAACTTAATTAATTAGGAAAAGGTGATACGGTAATGGAAGGAAAAGACCTTCAAAGATATATAGGAGCTAAAATAAAAGCATTTAGAGAAGAAAAAAAAATAACTCAAAATGACATTGCTCTATTTCTTAATACAACAAGACAAACTATTAGCAGATATGAATCAGGTGATAGAGCTGCAAATCAAGATGTTTTATTCGGACTAGCTAGCTTATTTAATAAATCTGTAGATGATTTTTTTCCACCTAGAAAAATTGAGGGTAATAAAACTATTGAAACAATTGCTGCACATCATGATGGTGAAGAATGGTCAGATGAAGAATTAGAGGAAATCAAAAGATTTAAAGAATTTGTGAAAGCAAAAAGAAATAAATAATTGGAGCAATAATAATGAAGTATGAAACTCTCCTTATTGAAGCTGATACACAATCAGTTGATGTATATGAAAAAAAGTTAACCCCATCTATTAAAGGGTTATACAGTGATAATATTATTTGGATTAACAATCAGATGAGTACAGAAGAAAAAAATTGTGTTTTAGCTGAAGAACTTGGACATTATCATACATCAAGTGGAGACATTTTAGATCAAAGTAATCTTCTTAATCGTAAACAAGAAAATAGAGCCAGAACTTGGGCTTATAAAAAATTAGTTCCACTGACTAAAATTGTTCAAGCACATAAAACTGGTGTTAGAAATCGATACGAATTAGCACAGTTTCTAAACGTAACTGAGGAGTTTTTACAGGATGCCTTAATTAGATATCAAGAAGAATACGGTTTACACACAACAATTGAAGATTTCACACTTTATTTTGATCCATTGGGAGTTTTAGAATTTTTTATTGATTAAAAGATTTATTAATAAGCTGAAGCTTAAATTTTCCCCCTTTAAACATCTGTCCATGTAATGAAGGGAAAAATAAAAATGAAACTATATAAATCAAAAAAAGATAATGACTTATTTTATTACTTTAATAAAAAGAACGAAAAGTTTTGGTGTTACCGTTATCGATATTACGACGCACTTGGTAACAGGAAAGAGAAATCTAAACAGGGTTTCAAAAAAGAAAATGACGCATTTAGGGCTCTGTTGGAAGTAAAGACATCGATAATTAACGGAGATACAAAATTTATCGAGAATTCAAATATGACTGTTTCTGAGTGGATTGATATATGGTTTGAAACACATAAAGATGATTGGAAAGAACCAACTAGAAAACGTAAAGAATCTGTTATTAAAAACCATATTAAACCTCTCCTAGGACCATATAAGCTTTCACAACTTGACAAAACTACTTATAAGCGAGAATTTATTAACAAGTTGTCTGAATCGCATTCTCCTGGTTCTGTTCGTCTCTTTCATCAACATTTTAGAACAATTATTAATGCTGCAGTAGATAATGAAATTATCCCAAGAAATCGCCTTACAAAAATTTCTATACCGAATGATAACGAATCTATAAATGAAAACTTCCTCACTCCAGAAGAATTAAGAATTTTTTTAAAAACTGCAAAAGAAAATGAACCTATACATTATTATACATTAATTTTATTACTTGCTTTTACTGGCTTACGACGTGGAGAAGCTTTAGGCCTATATTGGTCCAATATTGACTTCGATAGTAAAACAGTCACCGTGGAAAGGACTAGAGATAATAATAGTATACGTACACCAAAAACTAAAAATAGTTATAGAACAATTCTAATGGATGACAAAGTTACTGAACAATTGAAGCACTATCTTATTTGGTGTAAACAAATTATGTTCCAAAATGGAAAACATCTAAAACAAGATGACTTTATTTTCATTTCACAGTATTCATCCCCTCTTTCTGATGATGTTGTAACCTACGCAGTTGATCGTATAGCTAAAAAAGCTAAAATCAAAAGAATTACACCACATGGATTAAGGCATTCACATGCCACTATTTTGATGCGAGAAAGAATTCCAATAAAAATAATTGCTGATCGGTTAGGAAATACCCCCAAAACGATTTTAAGCGTTTATGGGCACTCTCTAAAAGAAATGGAAAGCGAAGCAGTATTAGCTTTTCTAAAAGCAATTGGGGAATAAATGATTTATTCTATTTTGGGGGAGAATTTGGGGTAGTTTTTCAAAATAATCTCATAACCCCTTACTATATAAGGATTTAAAAGAACGGTCCAAGAGTTTGGTAGAAACTCTTGGACCGTTTATTTCCAAAATTATACGAGCGCATTAAGAAACACCTAAAACAATTAGTGTAAGAACTTAATTAGCCAATATTTAGTTGTCTATAAAAAACTATATTAAAAGTATTCTATTAAATTAAGACTATAAAAATCAATGACTATTTTCTTAAAAACAAATATAAAATAATTCATAATTTTCTCGTTATTGAATAGGATTTTACATGCGAGGGCTATAAAAGGAGGTATCATTTTGAATGAAGGAAAACAGAAAGATCATGATTCACTGAATTCATTAAAAAATGTGCATTCTTCTGACTTTCAACATCTTCTAACTAACTTTTTACATCAATATTATGAAAAACAAACCCATTTTGTTCAAAAAATTAACGCTTTAACTCAACAGAAATTTGAAGATATTGAAATGGAGAAAACGAAACAAAAATCATTTGCCAGATTTTTGAATGTCGTTCCAACTACGTCTACTATTCATATCTTTCTTGATGGAATACAAATTACAGAATTATCCTATAAAAACGCTTCAAAATATCTTGAACTTACTACAGGGAACCATCAAATAGCCATATATAATTCAAATAATTTATCTCAACCTATACAAACTGTAACAATTTTTCTTGAAAAAACGCTTTATTACACTTTTGCACTGACATATGAATTAAACCAGATCAGGATATTACAAATAGTCGATGACCCATATTTACCAATGAATGAAACAAAAATTCGTTTTATTCACCTTGCTAAGGCAGCTCAAAAACTCGATCTAGCAGTGAAACAAGGTGAAGGTGATGTTGTCTTTTCAAACGTTTCCTACAAAGAAACATCAGACTATCTTTCATTAACACCTATGTCAGTTAATTTGGAACTTCGGTTGTCGGGTACAAAGACAATCGTCTATCCTTTATATAAGTCAAGATTTCAAAAAAATATGATTTACGATATTGTCTCAATAGGATTGATGAATGAAGATCCAACATTTGAGGTATTGATGATAAAATAAAAAAACTCGGTTAAATTCCGAGTTTTTTTATGGTCTCTTTGGTAATGTTATGTAAAATGTGGTCCACTGATCATCTGATAGACATTTAATTTCGCCTTCATGTTTTTCAATAATTTGCTTGCATACAAATAATCCAATACCTGTACCATGATTTTTTGTGGTTACAAATGGTTCGAATATTGTTAATATATTTTCTTCGTTAATTTTAGGACCATTGTTACGAATTTGAATGACAACCTTTTCTCCAATGTCTGCTACTTGATATTGGATAATTTTTTGACCTTTATTTTCAGACAATGCATCAATTGAATTCATAAAAATGTTTAATAATACTTGACGCAATTCATTTCTGAAGCCAGGTATGTATATTGTTTGTGTTAAACCTTCTTGTAAGACAACATTTGAATTCACAATACTTGGATATAGAAACTCTGTAATATCTTTGAATAGATCGTTAATCAAGAAGTATTCTACAACCTGATCATGTTCTTTTTTGGAAACATGAAGAAACTGATCAATTCGAAAGTTCAATTGATGTAATTCATGGTCTATAATATCTAAATATTTTAATTGTGGATGATCAACTCTTAATAGTTTCACAAAGCCAATGATTGACGTGAGTGGATTCCTAAACTCATGTACAAAACTAGCTGACATTTGCCCTAGAATTGTGAGTCTTTCCTTATGTGTTTCATCGATAAATTGCTTTTTTTCTTCAATGTCCTGAGTTATTATGTATGAATATCTTTTCACTGTATAATATATAAATTGATCAAATACATAATTGATTTTATCAATTAACGGTTGTACTTCCCCAATATTCTCACCAAATGCGGATAAGTGTTTGAATAATTCACTTCTACCCAAATTCGAATTGTATACAAATTCTCCTATGTTGGCGATTGCTTGCGCTCGTTCCTCTGCAATTTTAAAGGACAAATCTTGAATTTGCGCCTCATCGATCTTATCTTCTAAAAATAATAAAGTGAAATCAATCAATTTTGTTCCATTAATGATAATTTCAGATTTAAAAGGATCATGATCGCTAATTAACGCTTCAGAGACCCAATTTTTAACTAGTGTAGGCATGTTTTCTTTAATAAATGAACTATACCTACTTTCAATTGTCATATCAATAAGGAACACCTCCAAGTAAATACTTATTAATTAAATAGTAACAAATTTTTAAAAATTCGTTAAGTAAAAATTACAAAAAATGTCGAATTAGTAATATGGTTGTATTCTTATGCGATAATATTACATTATTTTTTAATATATCACTGATTTTATCATACTTTATATCCATTAAATATATACAAAATTGTCAATAATGAGCAAGAAAGAATACGATACAATTAGTTACAATAAAGAAAAGAAAGAAGGAAGGTATAAAAAATGGCTGGAAACAATGTTGAAGATTATTTGATAAAAGGAATTTATGGTGAAAAACAAATAAAGATTGAGGAGCGAAACGTTTTTTTAGGTACAATTCGCGAAAGAGTTGAGATTGCACTTACAACAAGCCAAGTAATGGCAAATTCAATCTATCCTCAAATAGAGGCAAATTTCACAAATAAAAATTTAACTTTACTACTAAATGGCACTCTTCCGTATACAGCTATTTCAAAATATATTAAATTAGCTAAAAAAACGAACCTTCCCTTCTCACTCGTTAATAATTTACCAACTCCAACACCGATTGGTTTAGTTCTTGCACATAAAAATGCTGTTGATAAAAATGAAATTTTCATTAAAGACGAATTGTATCATTCAACGAAGTTTTAATATTACGGTACGTGAAATTTGTTAATTGAAAAATGAAAAAAGCGCAATAGATTTACATTAATCAGTTGCGCTTTCTTCATTTGTTTGTTGATGATTAATCGTATCTTTCGTTATTTCAATTGATTTAATATAATGTCCGTCTATTTTAAGAATTTTAAATGTATATGGATGAACTTTGATTGTATCCCCTTCTTGCACTTCAAAATTCTCAGTTAAGATCCAGCCACCAATTGTATCAACATCTGTATCATCAATATCTAAATTAAATACATCGTTTATTTCACTGATTAGAACTTTACCTGCTACCGTATATTTATTTTCATTTACTTTAAAAATTTCTTCTTTTTCATCTACATCAAATTCATCTCGAATTTCACCAACAATTTCTTCTAAAATGTCTTCTACTGTTACTAATCCAGAAGTTCCACCATATTCATCAACGAGAATTGACATATGAATATGCTCTCTTTGCATTTTAACAAGTAAATCATGTACAGAAATTGATTCAATAACTTGAATAATGGGTCTAATATACTGTTCAAGCGTTTTTACTTCTGGTTCACCATTATGTAATACGAAATCAGTAAAAACGTCTTTAAAGTTAATGAGCCCAATTACATGATCTTTATCTCCATCTACAACTGGAAATCGGGTGTACTTTTCTAAACTCATAAATTGGATGTTTTCATGAAAAGGAACCTTCATATCAATTGCGACCATCTCTGTTCTTGGGACCATTATTTCTTTTGCAACTCGCATATTGAAATCGAAAATATTATTTACATATTTATATTCTGATGAATTAATTTCTCCGCTCTCATAACTTTCGGATAGTAAAATCCTTAACTCTTCTTCTGAATGAGCTACTTCATGCTCACTTGCAGGGGGAATTCCGAATAATTTCAAGACAAGTCTTGCTGAATTATTGAATAGCCAAATGAATGGATACGTAATTTTATAAAATAAAATTAATGGTGGTGCAAATAGTAAAATGACTGCCTCTGCTTTTTGTATCGCAACAGTTTTAGGTGCCAATTCTCCCACCACAACATGAATGAATGTAATGAAACCAAATGCTATTAAAAAAGTAATTGTTTCACTTACAGCTGATGGAAAATGTAATTGATCAATGACCGGGTGTAATAATTTATCAATTGTGGGTTCACCTAACCAACCTAAACCTAAGCTAGTAACGGTAATACCTAATTGACATGCAGATAAATATTCATCAAGATGAGAGATTACTCTTTTAACTGCTTGCGCTTTTTTATTCCCTTCACCTATTAATTGATCAATTCGTGAGCTACGGATTCTTACAATCGCAAATTCCGATGCCACAAAAAATGCAGTAAAGGCAATTAATACAACAACTAATAATAATTTAGTACCTATAGACAACTATTTCATCCCTCCAATTGGAAGTAGAAAGCACTCTTCTAATTACATATTTTATTTCAGGCTTAACTTAGTATATTCAGTTATGGGACTTGTTATCAAAAATATTTATGACTTCAAATTTCGACCATTCATTTCATAATGTACGTATTATAAGAACTTTTGACGAGCGGGCACTAGTTTTGTCATTCGTGAAGGACATTTTAAGCACAAAAAGAATGTTAAGTATATAAACCATTTAGAGGAGGAACGAAAATGTATACAACTTCTCAAGTAGCTGAGCAGCTTCAATTAACCAATAAAAAAGTTTTATTATTTTCAAAAAAAGGGAAGCTTAATGTAGAGAAATCGTCTAATGGTACGTATTTATTCACTGAAGATCAAATGATGCAAATAAAAGAGATTTACGAAGCATCAATTCAGCCTATTGACACAAAACAAAATGACCTGGCTAACTCATCACACATGATTGAATTGGGTCAAAAAATTGAAAAAATCGAAGAAAAACTTGAAACAAAAGCAAATGAAGTCGTATCTGTTCAAATTTTAGAGCATCGTAGAGAAATTGAAGATTTAAAAAAATTAGTAAGTAAGCTCGGAGACGAAGTACATCAATTAAATGAAAGCATTAGTACATTAAAAACAGAATTAGAAGATCAAAAGAAAATTGTTGCATTTAAACCAAAGAAAAGATTTGCAATTTTATCAATTTTTGGTGTGTAATGATTGAATTTGAAGCAAAAATTTCTTTTTAGTATAGGTTCAAATATTTAAAACGTAGAAGAACGTCTTCTACGTTTTTTTACATACTTATGGATTGAGTTGGTGAAAATAATTTTTAGAATGAAAGGAGGTATTTCAATGAACAAAAATGCTCGTCAATATACCCAAGATGCAACTACAGCTATAAAGCATGCCGTAGAAAATCTACAGTCAGCACTAGAAACAGTTGAAAAACCACATAATCATGAATTAATAGAGCAGGCACTTCAAGCCTGTCAAAATGCCTACAATCATACAAACAGCACAGCATCAGTACTTGCACAAGAATAAGGTAATGTAAAAAACTCAGGTTCGTAAACCTGAGTTTTTTTGTTTATTTATCATAATACATTAATATTTCTTTAAATTCATTTGAGTATTTTAATAATTTAATTGCATGTTTGATATCAAGTAAAAAAGGTACAGCAATAATATTTTCGTTAATATCAAAGTATTCATCAATCGGCAATATTTTAAAACCGACACTTCTTGCAAACATGTATAATCTTTTGTTGATCGTCCCAATATACCAATCAGCATTCGTTTGATTTGCATGATCATAACAAGCTAATAAGATTTGTTTAAAAAACCCTTTACCCCTATTTTCACGATTGATTAGTAATTTGCTAATTTCATAGATTTCCTCGTTTTGAATATATTTAATATACTTATTATCTGTAAAATTATAATAATACTCGTTATTATTTTGATTATTTACATCATATTTATCAAATTCGATTGTCCCAATTAGTTTCTTCTCTGTATCACAGATTCCATATCGAATCGCATCATTTGTTCTTTTTAAGAAAGGTATTTCGTTTTCTTCACAAAAATCTCCCCAAAGCTCATCAAATAATAAGTTCTCTTCTTTTGTATGAATAATACGAAACACAATAACCCCATCCTTGTATATAATTGTTAGATTAACAATTTATTAGAAATCCCATTTTTAATATCTTAACAAAATATTCTAATATTTGTAAACGCATACATTTATATTTTTGTATATATTTTACAATAAATTTACGATTGTCCGATTAATAATCTCTACTAATTCTTTTTCGCCTATTAGCTCATAATGATCCTCACCTTTTTTCTTTGGATAAAACTGAATATATGTTCCACATCCAGCTTCTAGAACTTTTCGATGAACATTACTGCCAGGATAAAGACAAATTACTTCTTGAATCGGTTTTCTGACATAAGAAAGCTTGCCATTTACACGTTCTACGTATTTTAAACCCCAATATTTATACATCTGCTCCATTGCTTTTGTATTTCCAACCGGTTGAAAAATATTAAACATAGGACTATATTTAATTTCAAAAATAATTGATCCTGCAAATTCACCAGACTTTTTTTTATAAAAATCTAGTCGGATATCTGGCTTTTTTGACTCATCTCCGCTAAAAAAATTTGTTCCTTTTAACAGTGAGACTTGTGGACTACCTTCAATGATCTCATTGTAAACCAGATCTATTATCCAATCTTTATTCTCAAGCTTCACATTCGCCCCATCCATTAATTCATCATCTTTAATATGCATTAATATTTGTTCATCTAATGGGTCATTTGGATTATTAAATCCCTTTTTTAAAAAGATAGAACAAATCGAGAAGTAGACAAAATACTCATATAATAAAAAAGTTGGTTTATATACTGGCAATAACATTTGTTTTTTGCCATATTCTTTTACTTTTTTATCAAATAAACTCAATGAATGGATAAAATTTAAAAATACTTTTGAAGGACTCGTCGGGTATTTCGAAGTGAGCGTGTCTGATGTAATTCGAAAAATACCTAACGTATACTCTCTAAAATACACTTCGTATAAACTTTCAAGTGATGATGTAATTCTATTTTTTTCGGTGACACTTGTTTTTAACTTTTCTAATTCCATTTCTTTTAATGATTTTGATTGACGATATTTTGATTTTTCTCTTTCAGTGATTGATCCATTACCTACTACATTTTGCATCATTTTTTCGATATCTTGGACTTGAAACTCTATTTGTTCCATTTTCTTTGTATCTTTAACTAGCTCATATTTTACAAATGCTAATAGCGTTTCAATCGTTAAAATGAATTTCCTTACTTTATTTTTTGCATATTTAATTTCATCTATATAGTTTTCCTCTATTAAAACAGGCTGCATTGTTAAGTTCGTAGCATTCGATATCGCAGGATGCATTAAATTCCATCTTAATGTTGTAAAATCGAGCTTTTTTACTTTTCTTTGTAATTCATATTCTTTTTTCTGTTTCCGCTTCAATTTGCTTATAAACTGTTGTATGGCTACTAATAATCTTTCTTCATTTGCTTCAATAAAACGAATGATTGGCCAAAAATACATCGTACCATTTTGAGTTAAAGTTGCAGATGACTTTTTAAAATACTGTGAATCATTCATGATTCCGTTAATTTGTTGATTCAAATTTTCATGCATCCACTCTAGCTGGTCATATTCTAGATTTTTTGGGATGATTTTGACCATTCCAAAGTAGCGTTGGTCCTGATAATGAATACAAAACTCATAATAACCACATCTCCATGGATAAGCATTTTCAGTTTTACCATGTTCATAAATTAATATTTTTCTATTTTCATTTGAAAATATATATTGCTGATCATCTAAATTTTCCTGTTGAAAATGATATAAATTATTCCAAATAAAAGTTACTTTTCCGTCGAAGTCACCTTCTATTTGGAAAAAAAATCGTTTTAATTCTTGTATTTCATACGTAAATAAATAGGCATCCTTCGATTTCGATGTTAATGTATTTAATTGTATTTTATCCTCTTTCCCTCGAGTCCCTATTCGAATAGACAATAAAAATGGTAAATGGATGCCTTCATTACTAATTTCTGTAATCGCAATATTAGTTGACATATCCATCAATCTCCAATTGCTTTCTCTTCTTTTTCAGTTCATGAATGGAATGTTCAAATTCAGAAACTTTTCGACCAAGGTTTGATTGCATTAATGAAATTAAAATACCTTCTTGTTCATTATTTTCACCTGTACCAATTAATTCCTCTAAGTTTGCCAGCAATCCACGTACCTTCGTTAACACGCGCTGTTTGACAAACAGATCTATCGCTTCTTTTCTTTCAAATTGATTATGTGATGTTAGATTTGGGATGTTAACTAAATAATTGGATAAATCTTTAATCATACGGGGAGAAATAATTCTTTCGCTTAGTGACTGTTCAATAACATTATTAAACTCATCAAAAAAACTCAGTTCATCTTTAGTTAGTTCCAGAGTACTAGATGTATAATTTGTCCAGTCATTATACAATTCTGCGTTTATATATACTTGTGGTACAGACTCATATATATTTTCTTGATTCATTCTTTCATAATAATTAACGAACGAAGTTGACCGGAGTGAAATGATATTAACACGGTCTAGTAATCTTAATGAAAATTCACTCGAAGTCTCATCAAAGTTTACTGTTCCGACAAATATAATATTATTTCCTATTTTTACTTTTGGCTTATAGAATTGATTAATAACGACATTATGATCATGAAATAAGGTAATAACTCGTTTTTCTAGTGGCATTTCTAGAATTGAAAGAAATTTACTAAACCAATGCTCAATTTGAGATAAATTCATTTCATCAAATATGACCATATACATTCGATGTGGGAATTGCTCGGCTTCAATTAGTAGTTTTGTTAGTCCTGTCTCAGAATCTATATATATTCCAGTAGATGGATTCAAATAGCCTAATAGATCATAATGTTCCCTATAAGAAGGGGTTATTGGTACAAAAAGTAGTTCTTTACTAAATTCTAGACCTAGTGTTTCCCCATAAATTCTTGCTAATTGTGATTTACCAGTTCCACTTACACCCCCTAAAATGGTTAATGCTTGGAACTTACAGCAAATATGAAAATTAATGATATCTTTCTTTTCATATAATAATCCTTGTTGTAAACAATTTTGATAAAAGCGTTCAATAAATGCATTTTCGCTTTGATCAATTGTCCATTCGATTGGAAATGTTTGTTTTTCTTGATAATCTTGTGTATAAATTAATTCTTTGCATTCTTTTTTATAATTCTTTTTCAATTCTTCCCATTGTTTTTCCGGGATAAAATAGATTAAATGATTTGAATGGATAAACGAGTTATTTAGTTCTCCTACCTCATATTCTTGGTAAGTAACTTGATTTTGTTTTTCTAAGTAGCTAATATCGTTCATCATAGACTTTAAAAATAGATTCCCATATAGTCTGTTATCGTAATATACAAATTCTGGTTGATCAAAATCATTATAATACTTAGGTAAATGAATCGGTAAAGATCCTTTTATCAGTCGATTTTCTACTTCTTCACGTTTCCCTTCACCTCGTAATTCAATGACTGGCAATAAGGAATACATTGTGTCTCTTTTTCCATCATAAAAGTCCACAATATCAACCGTTATGACTTCATTTGCGTATTCAAGGCGAAACATAACTAGTTTTGTGTCAAAAATCTTCTTCAAACCTGCAATAATTTCATCTTTTTTCTTATATTTAATGAGAGGCTTTATTTTACTTTCATTATTTTTATTAGCTGTTGTTCCTACAAAGAGTACCTCTTGTGTTGAAAAACTGACTTTTAATTTTTGTGGTATTGGTGATAAACATTCAACATAAAATCGGATATAATCCTCGTCTTCATAGTACAATAAAGTTTGCTTCTCATTATCTACCATTCTTTCTGTAACGATTTTTCCCAAAAATAAAAAGTTATGCATTTTTTTAGCTAATTTTTGGGTCAATGCGCGTTTTAATTTCAAGGTCATTTCCCCCACTTTCCGACATTCCTCATTCATTTTACGTTGCTTTCTCGTAATTTATGAATATTCGCGTATTTTTCTATATTAATTGGCTTGTATATAATTGATCATAAAATTGTATTAGGAAGTCAAATAAAATTGTGCTGTACCTCGTCTACTACACTTTATTGAGCTGCATGATCAAAGAAAAACTGCCCCCCAATTTTATACGGTTGGGGGGCAGTTCAAATATGACGATGCATTATATCATTTTTTGGTAATAAACAATGTCTAACCACTCGTTAAATTTCTGACCAGCTTTTTTGATGTGTCCTACGTTTTGAAAATCTAATTTTTCATGTAATTTTTCGCTTACTTCATTTCCACTCGTAATACATGAAATGATTGTATGATGACCTAAATCTTTTGCAATCTTTATGATTTCTTCCATTAATTTTTTTGCAAGCCCTTTACGTCTATGCTCTGGATGTATATAAACAGATAATTCAACTGTATGTTTATAAGCATCCTTTTCTTTAAATTGAGTCAGTGAACAATAGCCAGTTACAATGTCATTTTCTTTTGAAACAATGACAGGGTAAAGTTCTGAATGATGCAAAAACCATTCTAACATCTCTTCAACTGTTTTGATTTTTGTATCAAATGTTGCAGTTGTGTGGAGTATTGCATCATTATAAATTGTTAGAATTTCTTTAACGTCCTCTGCTGTAGCAAATTCGACTGTCGTACTCATATAAAAACCTCATTTCAATTAGATCTTTTAACACTATTTTACCTTGAAACAGAAATAAAATCAGTTATTACCTATTTCATCATCTATACATGCACAAGGTTTGAATTCATTTCATATACTGCGATAGTCAAACCGTAAGGAGGTATGGATATGAGTGATAAAGAAAAAAACAACACTCCAGAAGAAAAGCAAAATCAATCAGTAGACTTTCAACATTATTTAAAAAAGGTGGACGAATTAATTGATCATTCACCTATTCGTGGTTTATTTGATGAAATTGATAAATTCTTCCACAAGCATGGTGTATTTTCCTCAATTGGTGTTGATATGATCGAAAACGGGGACGAATTAGTCATTCAAGCAAGTTTGCCTGGCGTTAGTAAAGAACAGATTTATATGGATATTGAAGGTACAATCTTAACAATCGGTTTGAAAAATGATGTAACTCAAGAAGTTAAAGATGAACAATTAAATTATTCAATAAAAAAATATTCTTATAGTCAGTCCCAACGCATTGTAAAACTACCTTTCCCTATAAACGCAACAACTGCTACTGCAAGCTATGAAAATGGTATGTTAGTGATTAAAGGTCAAAAACTTCCTGAATACCAAAAACAAATCTTTTTAGATTAATTAAATATGCAAATTAAAAAAGAACACCAATTAAAAATAATTGGTGTTCTCAGACTGTTGACAAACGCTCGCTTTCTTTGTTGTCTCGCCTGCTTGCGGTGCTCATTACCGTCAAAGGTAACTCCGCTCCTCATCCGGCTTTACGCCTCGAAAGACAAGCGTTTTCAATCAGTCTGAATCTCTTTGTTTTATTCTGTATACAAACCGAGAATGCTAACTATTGGTGTTCTTTTTTTTGCTTTAATTTTTCAAGATGAGATGCTTAATAGCGTACTATTTAGTTAACTTTTCAATATCTGATAATATATCATCAAATGGAACGTTGCTTACGCCGCTATATTCTTTTACAATTTTGCCTTTTTGATCAATCAGATAAAATTTTGTACCATGTATTACTTGAGAGTTATTTTCTGGTTTTTTAACGATTGTTTTAAAGTTTTCAGACGCAAATGACTCGATATCTGCTTGAGAATAACCAGTTAAAAAATGCCAGCTAGATAAGTCTGCATTAAATTTTTCGGAATAAGTTTTTAGCGCCTCTGGTGAATCCACTTCAGGGTCAATACTGAATGAAACGAAATCAACATCTAAGTTTTTTTCAGCAGCCTTCGTTTGTATTTTAGCCATGTTAGCTGTCATTGGTGGACAAACTGTTTCACAGCTTGTGAAAATCATATTACTAACCCATACTTTCCCTTTTAAGTCATCCGTACCAAAAGATTTACCTTCTTGATTTGTGTATGTAAATTTTTCTAAATCCCAATTTAATGGATTCTCAATTTTATTTCCACATCCACTTAAAAATGCTAAGCAAAGCACTAAGATCAGTGGCATCGTTACAAAATACTTTTTCATCTAATATCCCCCTAGGTCGCGTTGTACTTGTTTATTGTAACAAATGCTTATCCAGCTTTCTAACAATTTGGACGTATTTACATAATTTTTTAAGAATTAGGGCAAGAAATTTTACAAACCAAAGGTAAAATGGTACATATGAACAAATAATCTTTTAGAAGGGATGATTGTTTGTGTCAAAAAAAATATATGAGAATTATGACAAACCAGCTTATCGAAATAGCTTTAAAGATTTTATTAGTTGGAGAATTGAAAGAAGTAAAAAACGAAAAGATTATAGTGAATCCATTCCTCAAATCGAAAAAAAGATGATTTCTTACTTAGGTAATAATAAAAGTGAAACTTCAGTTACATGGATTGGACATTCTACATTTTTAATTCAAGTAAATGGATTTAATATCATGACAGATCCAGTTTACGCAAACCAAATGGCATTTACGAAGAGATTATCAAAACCTGGGATTGAACTTTCTGAATTACCTCAAATTGATATGATCTGTATTTCTCATGGACATTATGATCATTTGGATTTTAATACATTACGCCACTTTTCTAAAGATACAATGTTTCTTGTTCCAATTGGCCTAAAACATAAATTTACAACTCGTGGATATCAAAATGTCATTGAAATGACTTGGTGGGAAACAAAAAATCTTAGTGGATTGAATATTACATTTGTTCCAGCTCAACATTGGACAAAAAGAACTTTATTTGATACAAATCGATCTCATTGGGGAGGGTTTGTTTTCGAAACGAAGGATGAATGCATTTATTATGCTGGGGATAGTGGATATTTTTCAGGCTTTAAAGAAATTGGAAAAAGATTTTCAATTGATACTGCATTATTACCAATCGGTGCATACGAACCAGAATGGTTTATGAAGCACGACCATATGTCTCCTGAGGAAGCAGTAACTGCTTTTCTAGATCTGAATGCCAATCAATTTATACCGATGCACTATGGCACGTTTAAATTAGCAGATGATACACCACAAGAAGCAATTGAACGATTACAAAAAGCTTGGAAAGAAAAACATATTCCTGAAGATCAATTAAAAATAGCATTACTTGGTGAAACAATTTTTCCATTGATCAATTCACACAAAAAAGAAGAAGCCTTATTTTAGGCTTCTTTAAACGTTTACATAATTATTCTGTATAAAAGACGAATCCAATCGCTCCTTCACCAGTATGTGTACTAATTACCGGAGTCGTATAGCCAGGTTCTGGAATTTGAAAACTTGTAAGTTTTTGAACTGATTCTTTTAATGAATTTGCTAATTCTGGTGCTTCGGCGTGTAAAATTGCAACACCACTTACAGTTTTCCCATTCGTATCTTGTTCGAAGTATTTCGTTAAGGTTTTTACAACTTGCGAATGATTACGAACTTTTCCAACTGGAGAATAAACTCCACCCTCTAGTGAAGCAATTGGTTTAATACTTAATAGAGAGCCAAGAAACGCTTTCCCTTTACCGATTCTTCCGCCCTTAACTAAATTATCTAACGTATCAACCATTATATATAAATACGTATTTTCCTTGATTTTTGTAAGTCTTGATACTATTTCTTCAACACTTGCATTTTGATTTACCATTTTGGCCGCTTCTACAACTTGAAAGGCCATTGCTTGTGTAATAAATGCAGAATCAATAACAGTTACATCACCATCAACCATGTTAGCCGCTGCACAAGCAGTTGAATATGTTCCACTCATTCCACTTGTTAAATGGATTGATATGACTTTACTCCCATCTGCAGTTAATTTCTCATATGTTTCTACAAATTTACCGACCGCTGGCTGTGATGTTTTTGGCAACTCTTTTGATTGTTTCATTTCTTGTATAAATTGCTTTGAGGATATATCAATACCATCCAAATAAGTTTCACCATTTATTTGAATTGATAATGGAATAACATTTATATGTAAATTTTCAATATCTTCTTTTAATAAATCTGCCGTAGAATCAGTAACAATTTTAATTTTTGACATTTATACATCTCTCTTTTCCATCATTCTCATAATCCTAAAAAAGCAATTATCATTTTTTCAAAGTAATTTCATTATAACATTATTAATTTAACAAAACATTAATTATTAAGGTCATCCAGGCTACATTGTAATCAAATGTTACAAATTTTTGTCATAATTGAGTGGATTAGTAAGAAAAATTCCTAGTACTTTTGATCTGATTTACTAGTTGAGTAACTTCACATCTATCTTAGAGAATTCTAATGTCCAACACATGAAAGGCGATCATTTGCAATATTTTCATATTTTTTGTAAGTTGATTGGATGACTTTAGCATTCCTAATCCATAACCTGGTTCTCGAATCTTCCATTATAAACCAACTTCTGTCTTTTAAGTCATAAATTCACAATCACAATCATTTAGAAAAGATCTTTGAAAATAAAAAAACTCGGTAAAATACCGAGTTTCAATCAATTATTTACTAGATTTTTTGTCGTCTTTGTCTTCTAAAAGATCATTTGTAAGTCCTTGAGTTGAACGCTTA
>Ga0102589_1000556_pt1 | contig 71453 bp, 61 predicted proteins | sample AraplaMF_Col_mLB_FD_76858 | JGI IMG/M metagenome (GOLD analysis project Ga0102589, IMG submission 76858) | Arabidopsis root microbial communities from the University of North Carolina, USA - plate scrape MF_Col_mLB | ecosystem: Host-associated > Plants > Roots > Endosphere | place: USA...
GGAACATCGGCGTGCTGGGCGGCGACAAGGACGGTTCGGAGTGGTACCAGGTCACGCTGGGCGGCGCCCAGGGCAACAAGACCGCGCTGGGCAAGGTGATCGGCCCGTCGTTCAGCGCCGAGGAAATGCCCGAGGTGGTGACGCGCATCATCGACACCTTCGTGGCCAACCGCATCGAAGACGAACGCTTTATCGAAACCCTGTCCCGCATCGGCATCGCCCCGTTCAAGGAGCGCGTCTACGCAGACAAGCAGCCGCGCGAGCGCGCCGAAGCCTGAGGACCGGAGAGACTGAACATGGCTAAGATCATTCAACTGCAACGCGACGGTGCGAACGTCACCCCGGTGATCGTCGAAGACAACTGGACCGTGCTGCGCGCCACTGAAGAGCAACCGCTGACCGAAGAGCAGGTCGCCGCCGCCGCGCAAGGCCAGGACGCCGTGCTGTTCCCGCTGTCGGTGTGGAAGGCCAATGAAGCGCTGCTGGCCGGCCGCGACGCGGCCCGCACCGGCGTGTGGCTGGCTCCGGAAGACGAGCCGGGCGACGCCGCCGCGTACTTCGACCGGGTGTCGCTGGTGGCGGTGGACTTCCCGGTGTTCCGCGACGGCCGCGGCTTCTCCACGGCCTACCTGCTGCGCACCCGCTACAAGTGGGAAGGCCAGCTGCGCGCCATCGGCGACGTGCTGCGCGACCAGCTCAACTTCATGAAGCGCTGCGGCTTCGATGCCTTCGCGGTCCGTGCCGACAAGAATATCGACGACGCCATCAAGGGCTTCACCGAGTTCACCGTGACCTACCAGGCTTCGGTCGACGAGCCGCTGCCGCTGTTCCGCCGCGCCCGCACCGAAGGCGGTGCCGTGCAACCGAAGGCGACGGCATGAGCACGGTGCTGACCGATATCCCCGTGGTGGATGCCGGCGCGGTGTCGGCGCTGCGTCCGCCCGCGCTGTGGGTCGCGCCCGAGTACACCGGCAGCATCGAAGCGCTGGAGCAGAAGGAGCGCGAGCTGGGCGAGCGCCTGGCCGGCATCGCCGCGCGATTCTTCCGCGCGCGCTTTGCCTCGAGCCTGGCGGCCGAAGACATGGTGCTGACCGATGCCATCCTGCGCGGCACCCCCGCCGTGCGCGCCGGCATCCGCGTCTTCACGCTGCAGACCGGGCGCCTGCACGCCGAAACGCTGGCGGTGCTCGACAAGGTGCAGTCGCACTACGGCTACAGCATCGAGCAGTACACGCCGGACGCCGAGGCGGTCGAGAACTACCTGAAGAAGCATGGCCTGAACGCCTTCTACGACAGCATCGACCTGCGCAAGGAATGCTGCGGCATCCGCAAGGTCGAGCCGCTCAATCGCGCGCTGTCGCACGCCGACGCGTGGCTGACCGGCCAGCGCCGCGAGCAGGCCGTGACGCGCGCCGAGCTGCCGTTCGAGGAGCAGGACGAAGCCCGCGGCATCCCGAAGTTCAATCCGCTGGCGGACTGGAGCGAGGCCGAAGTGTGGGCCTACCTGAAGCGCCACGACGTGCCGGTCAACGACCTGCACGCCAAGGGCTATCCCAGCATCGGCTGCGAGCCGTGTACGCGCGCGGTGCGCGCGGGCGAGGATGTCCGCGCCGGACGGTGGTGGTGGGAGAGCAAGGACTCGAAAGAGTGCGGGCTCCACGAACAGAACATCAAGCATTGAGGCCGTAAGAAAATGGGCATCATGAACGACATCGCAGAAGCCACCTCCAGCGTGGCGCACCTGTTGCAGGTACAGAACGACCATCTCGACCGCCTCGAAGCGGAATCGATCTACATCATCCGCGAGGTGGTGGCAGAGTGCCGCAACCCGGCGCTGCTGTTCTCCGGCGGCAAGGACTCGATCGTGATGCTGCACCTGGCGCTGAAGGCCTTCCGCCTGGGTGACCGCAAGATCGAGCTGCCGTTCCCGCTGGTGCATATCGACACCGGCCACAACTACCCGGAAGTGATCGCGTTCCGCGACCAGCGCGTGGCGGAACTGGGCGCGCGCCTGGTGGTGGGCCATGTGGAAGACTCGATCAAGCGCGGCACCGTGCGCCTGCGCAAGGAAACCGATTCGCGCAACGCCGCGCAGGCCGTGACGCTGCTGGAAACCATCGAGGCGCACAAGTTCGACGCGCTGATGGGCGGCGCCCGCCGCGACGAAGAGAAGGCCCGCGCCAAGGAGCGCATCTTCTCGTTCCGCGACGAGTACGGCAAGTGGGACCCGACGGCCCAGCGCCCCGAGCTGTGGAGCCTGTACAACGCCCGCATGGCGCAGGGCGAGCAGATGCGCGTGTTCCCGATCTCCAACTGGACCGAGCTGGACGTGTGGCAGTACATCGCCCGCGAGAAGCTGGCGCTGCCGCCGATCTATTATTCGCACCAGCGCGAAGTGGTGCGCAAGAACGGCCTGCTGGTGCCGGTCACGCCGATCACGCCCAAGCAGGATGGCGACGTCAGCGAAGTGCTGTCGGTCCGCTTCCGCACCGTTGGCGACATCAGCTGCACCTGCCCGGTGGCCAGCGTTGCCGACTCGCCGGAAGCGATCATCGCCGAGACCGCGGTGACCGAGATCACCGAGCGCGGCGCCACCCGCATGGACGACCAGACCAGCGAAGCTTCGATGGAGCGCCGCAAGAAGGAAGGCTACTTCTAAGCCGCACGCAGCAAAGGATCCAGACATGACTCACCAAGCAACCCACCAAGGCCTGCTGCGCTTCATTACCGCCGGCTCCGTCGACGACGGCAAGAGCACGCTGATCGGCCGCCTGCTATACGACAGCAAGGCCGTGCTGTCCGACCAGCTGACCGCGCTGGCCAATGCCAAGAACAAGCGCACCGCCGGCGAGCAGATCGACTTTTCGCTGCTGACCGACGGCCTGGAGGCCGAGCGCGAGCAGGGCATCACTATCGACGTGGCCTACCGCTATTTCTCGACGGCGCGCCGCAAGTTCATCATCGCGGATACGCCGGGCCACGAGCAGTACACCCGCAACATGGTCACCGGCGCGTCGACCGCGCACGCGGCCATCGTGCTGGTCGATGCCACCCGCGTGACCGTCACCGACGGCCGCGCCGAACTGCTGGCGCAGACCAAGCGCCACTCGGCGATCCTGAAGCTGCTGGAGATCCAGCACGTGATCGTCGCCGTCAACAAGATGGACCTGGTCGACTACAGCGAGCAGACCTTCAACGAGATCCGCACCGCCTACGCCGAGCTCGCCGAGCAGCTGGGCCTGAAGGATGTGCGCTACGTGCCGGTCTCCGCGCTGCGCGGCGACAACATCGTGCACGAGAGCGACGCCATGCCGTGGTACCAGGGCGAGCCGCTGCTGCCGCTGCTGGAAGAGCTGCCGGTGGAAGAAGCCGCGCCCGAAGACGACGCCGCGCTGCGCTTCCCGGTACAGCTGGTGATCCGCCAGGACGGTTCGCAGTCGGACGACTTCCGCGGCTATGCCGGCCGTGTCGAGGCCGGCACCGTGCGCGTCGGCCAGAAGCTGCGCGTGCTGCCCGCCAACCGCGAGGCCGTGGTGGCCGAAGTGCTGACCCCGAATGGCGCCGCTGAATCGGCCAACGTCGGCGACACCGTCACCGTGCGCCTGGCCGAGGACGTCGATGTATCACGCGGTGACATGTTCGTTGCCGCCGATGCGACGGCGGCTTCCGCCAAGAAGCTGCAGGCCGACCTGTGCTGGTTCGACGACGAGTCGCTGAACCCGTCGCGCAAGTACGTGCTCAAGCACACCACGGCCAGCGTGTTCGCGCGCGTGTCGGCGGTGGACCGCGTGCTGGACGTGCACACGTTGTCGCACGAGACCGGGCGCCACGAGATCCGCCTGAACGATATCGGCTCGGTGCAGATCTCGCTGCAGAAGCCGATCGTGTGCGATGCCTACGGCGACAATCCGGCAACGGGCGCCTTCGTGCTGATCGACGAAGCGACCAATCACACGGTGGCCGCAGGCATGATCCGTGCGTTCTCCTGACCGGTAACGAACAGGAACGAGCGGACAAGGGGCAACAGATGGACAAGCAGGCGCGCAAGACTTACGGCAAGGTGTACCTGATCGGGGCAGGCCCCGGTGCGGCAGACCTCATTACGGTGCGTGGTGCACGGCTTTTGGGCGAAGCCCAGGTGGTGATGCACGATGCACTGGTGTCGCCGGAGATGCTGGCCTGGTGTCCGCAGGCGGAGCTGGTCGAAGTCGGCAAGCGCTGCGGCCAGCGCTCCACCGCGCAGCTGTTCATCAACCGGCAGATTGTCGACCTGGCCAGCAAGTACGAGCGCGTGGTGCGCCTGAAGGGCGGCGACCCGATGTTGTTCGGCCGCGCCGACGAAGAACTGCAGGCGCTGGAAGCGGCCGGCATCGAGTATGAGGTGGTGCCGGGCATCACCGCCGCGCTGGCTGCTGCTTCCGCGATCGGCAAGCCGCTGACCAAGCGCGGCGTGTCGCGCAGTGTGGCGTTTGCCACGCAGGCCAAGGCGGCGGACGGCGAGGGCTCGCCCGATATCGAAGCCGCGGTCAAGGCCGACACGCTGGTCTACTACATGGGCCGCGACCAGGCCGCTTCGATCGCCGCGCAGCTGATCGGGCACGGCAAGCCCGCGTCGACGCCGGCATGGGTGGTGGAAGCTGCCACCACGCCGCGCCAGCGCAGCCGCGAATTCACGCTTGGCCAGATGGCGGCCGGAGAAGCGGCGGCGTGGATCGATCCGGTGCAGCCGAGCTTGCTGATGATCGGCGCGGCGCTGGCCGCTCGCGCGACCGAAGCCCCGCAGGAGGATGCGGGCGGGATTGAAGTCTGTACGCCGCGCGCTGCCTGATTTTAGGCTCCTGCGCTGGCACTGCGAGGGTTTGCTCCCCTCTCCCATTCATGGGAGACAACCAGCGCCATCAGCGTGCCGTCAACAATAGTGACCCCGTGCCGGGATTCCGGCACGGGGTTTTTTCGTTAGGGTTTTGAAGTCTTCAGGACTGCGCAGGAGCCCCCGGCAGCGACGCAACGCAGTAAGCCGCAATCGCATCCAGCACCGCATCAGATTCGCCCACCGCGGCAGCGCAGTGGATGCGCAGGCCGGGATAAGCCTGCCTGCACTGGTCGAGCAGCGCCGGCAGGTCGCGCCGGATATGCCCGCCCTGGCCGAAGAACACCGGCACCACCGTGACCTCGCCCACGCCGCCCACGGCGAGTTCTGCCAGCGTATCCGGCAACAGCGGCGACATCAGTTCCAGGAACGCCAGCCGCACCTCGCACTGGGGCAGGGCAGTGGCCAGCTTCTGCCGCAGCCGGTCGAACGGCTCGCGCCAGCGCGCATCGCGCGCGCCGTGCGCGAACAGGACCAGGGCACGGTCGCAAGCTGCCATGGCCGTCCTCAGTGCCGGTCGACCCAGCGCAGCGCCAGCAGCGCCACAGTCAGGTAGAGCGTGCCTGGCACCAGCGCGGAGATGATGGGCGGCCATGTGTGCAGCAGGCCGACGTGCGAGAACAGCGTATTGGACAGGTGGAACGACAGCCCCAGCATGATGCCGCCGAACACCTTCACGCCTACCGCCCCGGCACGCGCGTGCAGGTAGGCGAAGGGCAGCGCCAGCGCCACCATCACGAACAGCGTCAGCGGGTAGATCACCTTCTTCCAGAACGCGATCTCATAGCGCTGCGTGTCCTGCTTGTTGTCGCGCAGGTGGCGGATATAGCGGAACAGGTCCAGCGTCGACATCCGCTCCGGCGTCACCAGCAGCACCGACAGGATCTGCGGCGTCAGCTCCGAGTGCATTGCCACGCGCGGGAATTTCAGCTGCTCGGCGCGGAAATCCGGTGCCAGTGCATCGCGCGGCGGCGCGGGCTTTGCCGGATCGGCCTGCGGCATCAGCTCGGTGAAGCGCGTCTCGCTGACCCCTTGCAGTTCCCACGACTGGCCGCCCTGGTAGCGGCCTTCCTGGGCCACGCGGATCACGCGCAGCCGGTATTGGGGGTCGAACTCGTAGATGGTGATGCCGGTGATGGTCTGGTCCGGCTGCAGCCCGGCTACGTTGACGAAGCGGGTGATCTCGCCGCCGCCGGCCGGGTCCTGGTCGCGGTCCTTGACCCAGACGCCCGAGCGGAAGCCCGCCGACACCGTCGCGCCGATCGCCTCGAGCTTGATCTTCTGCGCGTACTGCTCCGCGCGCGGCCCGATGAACTCGCCGAAGATAAAGGTCACGATCGCCAGCGGCACAGCCAGCTTGAACAGCGAGAACAGCGCCTGCCGCGTGTTCAGGCCGGCGACGCGGAAAATGGTGAACTCGGACTGGCTGGCCAGCTGCGAGAACACGTAGATCGCACTGATCAGCACCGCGATCGGCAGCACCTCGTAGACCCGGGTAGGGGCCTGCAGCAGCACGTGGAACAGCGCCACCAGCGAGGTGTACTGGGCGTTGACGTTCTCCAGCTCGTTGAGCATGTCGAAGAACACGAACAGCGACAGCACCGCGAACAGGATGAAGGCGAACACGCCATAGACCAGCCGCCCGAAGTAGCGTTCATAGACGCGCAGGATCCTCATGCCCGGCTCCCGCTGGTGGCGGCACTGCCGCGTTTCAGGCCGAACACGGCGCGCCAGCCGCCAAGGCTGCGGTTCTGCCGGTAGCGGAACAGCACCAGCGCCCCCAGGAACACCGTCAGGTGGATCGGCCACCAGGCCAGCCAGAACGGCACCGAGCCGTTGCGCACCCAGGATTGGGTCAGGTTGATCAGGTTGCTGTATGTGAGGTAGATCAGCACCGCGAACACCAGCGGGGTATAGCGGCCCAGGCGCGGGTTCACGTAGGCCAGCGGGATCGCGATCATCACGAAGTTAAAGGCCAGGATCGGCAGCGAGATGCGCCAGATCAGCTCGCCCAGGTTCTCGCGCGTGGGGTTGCGGATCAGCTCGATGGTGTCGCGGCTCTTGGGTGGCAGCTTGGCTTCGGACTCGGGCGGCTTGTTGTCAACCTTGACCGCATAGCGTTCGAACTCGACGATGCGGTAGTCGACCTGGCCGGGCGTGCCGGAATAGCGGCGGCCGTTCTCCATCACCACCAGGCGGTCGCCATTGGGCATGGTCTCGAACTTGCCCTGGTGCGCCAGCGCCACGCCGATCTTGTCGGCCTCGGCATTGGCGACGAAGACATTGCGCGCATACTTCATGTCGGGGTCCATGCCCTCGATGAACAGCACGTAGTTGGCCTTGGCGGGTTCGATGAAGCGGCCGGCGGCGATCATCGACATCACCCCGCGCTGCTCGAAGCGGTCGCGGAACAGCGCGCTCTGCTGGTTGGCCCACGGCCAGGCGAACATGCCCAGCAGCAGCGCCAGCACGATGAACGGCGCGGCGAACTGCAGCACCGGCTTGACCAGGTCGCGCAGCGAGATGCCGGCCGAGAACCACACCACCATCTCCGAATCCTTGTACCAGCGCGTGAGCACGATCAGGGTGGAGATGAAGAGCGTGGCGGACAGCAGGATCGAGAGATAGCCGATCGTGGCCAGGCCGATCAGCATCAGCACGTCGTTGGGACTGGCCTTGCCGCTCGCGGCCATCCCCAGGATGCGGATCACGAGCGACGTGAGCATGAAGGTCAGCATCACCAGGAACACCGCCCCAGCGGTGTAGGCGAGCTCGCGTCGCAGGGCTTGTTGAAGGATCATGCGGATTCGGTTCCGGGCTGCCGGCCGGAGCGGGCGATGTGCCGTGCGAGGTGCCTGGCAGAACAGCGGACTGGTAGCACAAGTGGCTGTCAGCGTGACCGGGGCGTATCAGCGGCGGCAGGTCGCGGGGTAAAAATCGCGGATAATGGAGGCTTTCGTGTCTAACGAGCCCCTGGAAGGAAGCGCGATGGAATTTAGCACAAAAGCCCTGGATTTGAGCAAAGCCGGCCAAAATGGTTTCCTGGCGACCAAGACTGACTGCCTCGTGGTCGGCCTGTTCGAGGGCCAGAACCTTGCCGGCGTGGCCAAGGCGCTGGACACGGCCACCAAGGGCTTGGTGGCGCGCCTGGTCAAGCAGGGCGATTTCGAAGGCAAGCGCGGCACCCACCTGATGCTGCACGAAGTGGCCGGCGTTGGCGCCGCGCGCGTGCTGCTGGTGGGCCTGGGCAAGGAAGCCGAGTTCTCGGACAAGGCCTTTGCCGACGCCGTGCGCACCGCGGTGCGTGCCTTGTCGTCCACGCGCGCCACCACCGCGCTGTGGTGCCTGGCGCAGCAGGCGCCGCAGCAGCGCGATGTTTCGTGGGCCATCATCAGCACCATCACGCTGGTGCGCGACGCCGGTTACCGGTTGCTGGAGCGACATCCTGGCCTGAAGCGCGCCAATGCCAACGGCAAGTCCAACGGCGCCGACAAGTCGTTGCTGCGCAAGGTCGTGATCGCGGTCGACAGCAGCGACGCCCGCGCCGCCACCCAGGCCGCGGTGCGCGGCACCGCCATCGCCAACGGCATGGAAGTGACGCGTGACCTGGGCAACCTGCCGTCCAATATCTGCACCCCGACCTACCTGGCCAATGCCGCGCGCAGCATCGCCAAGCGCCACAAGCTCAAGGCCGAAGTGCTTGGCCGCAAGCAGATCGAGGCGCTCAACATGGGTGCCTTCCTGGCCGTGACCAAGGGCAGCCAGGAGCCGCCGCAGTTCATCGTGCTGCGCTATGACGGCGCCGGTGCCAAGCAGGCGCCGGTGGTGCTGGTCGGCAAGGGCATCACCTTCGACACCGGCGGCATCTCGCTCAAGCCGGGCGAGGGCATGGACGAGATGAAGTACGACATGTGCGGCGCCGCCTCGGTGCTCGGCACCATCCAGGCCGTGGCCGAGATGGGCCTGAAGCTCAATGTGGTGGCCGTGGTGCCGACCTGCGAGAACATGCCCAGCGGCATCGCCACCAAGCCGGGCGATGTCATCACCAGCATGTCTGGCCAGACCATCGAGATCCTGAACACCGACGCCGAGGGCCGCCTGATCCTGTGCGACGCGCTGACCTATGTCGAGCGCTTCAAGCCGGCCGCGGTGATCGACGTGGCCACGCTGACCGGCGCCTGCATCATCGCGCTGGGGCACCAGAACAGCGGCCTGTATTCGCGCTCCGACATGCTCGCCGACCAGCTGCTGCAGGCCGGCCGCCACGCCATGGACACCGCCTGGCGCATGCCGCTCGATGACGAGTACCAGGACCAGCTCAAGTCCAACTTCGCCGACATGGCCAATATCGGCGGGCGCCCGGCGGGCAGCGTGACCGCGGCCTGCTTCCTGTCGCGCTTCACCGAGAAGTACGACTGGGCGCACCTGGACATCGCCGGCACCGCCTGGAAGAGCGGCGCGGCCAAGGGTGCCACCGGCCGCCCGGTGCCGCTGCTGACGCAGTTCCTGATGGACCGCGCGGCCTGACGGCCGCAGTCAGCCAACCCGGCAACGCAAGCAGCAAACGTCCATGACGCGCATCGACTTCCACAGCAACGTGCCGGACCTGCTCGGCTATGTCTGCCGGCTGGTCCGCAAGGCCTACGGCGCCGGCCAGAAGGTCGTGATCCACGGCACGCCGGCGCAGCTGGCGGACCTGGATGCACGCCTGTGGACCTTCTCGGCGCTGGATTTCCTGCCGCATTGCGGGCTGGAACACCCCAATGCGGCGGTCACGCCGATCCTGCTGGCTGCCACCACCGAAGGCGTGCCGCATCACCAGCTGCTGATCAACCTGTCCGACCAGCCGCCGGCGCAATTCGCCAGTTTCGAACGCCTGATCGAAGTGGTGGGGTCGGGCGACGCCGCCCGCGAAGCCGGCCGCCAGCGCTACCGCTTCTACCGCGAACGCGGCTATCCGCTGACGCATCACGATATCGGCCAGCCCAAGGGAGACGCAACATGAGCGAACGCACCACATCGCGGGTGATCCCGCGGCCCGGGCCCAACGACAGCATTCCGCTGCTGACCGAAGTGGTCGAACTGCCGGATACGGAATCGGCGGCGCAGCCGCTGGCCGCTTCGCAGGAAGGCGTCATCGATACCTTCGGCATGGCCGAATCCGGCATGGTCATGCACGTGGGCGATACCGGGGAGCCGCTGGCCGAGGCACCGCCGCCGCAAGCCCCGGCGGCGGTGGCCGATCCCGGCGAGGACGACCTGCGCGCCATGCGCAGCGAGCTGCTGTCGCGCGTGATGCTGCGCTTCCGCACCGAATGGCCGCAGGTGGTCGAGGCCCATACCGAAGCCACGCTGCAGGCGCGGCTGGCGCCGCTGACCGCGCAGCTGGCCAGCGAACTGACGCAGTCACTGGAGGCCAGGCTGGTGGAGTGGCTGGACGCGACGCTGGAGGAGATCGAGCGGACGCCGGGCGGGGACTGAGGAGAGCCATCGTCGCCCTGGCGCGGCGAAGGGTTTCTCCCCTCTCCATTTGGGAGAGTGGAGCAAACCGCCGGCATGCAAGACGCCTCGCCAACAAAAAAGCCCGCGATCTTGCGGGCTTTCTTGCATACGGCAAAGGTGCCTCAGTCCGTCACCGCGCCCTTGCTGGCCGTCGACGCCAGGCGCGCAAACTTCGCCAGCACCCCGCGCGTATAACGCGGTGCCGGCTGCTTCCAGTTGGCCCGGCGCCGGGCCAGCTCCTCGTCCGCCACATTCAGCTGCAGCAGCAGCTTGTGCGCATCGATGGTGATCGAATCCCCTTCCTGCACCAGCGCGATCGTGCCGCCGGCGAACGCTTCGGGCGCCACGTGGCCGACCACCATCCCCCAGGTTCCGCCCGAAAAGCGGCCATCGGTAATGAACCCGACCGACTCGCCCAGCCCCTTGCCGATGATGGCCGACGTCGGCGCCAGCATTTCCGGCATGCCCGGGCCGCCCTTGGGGCCGAGGTAGCGCAGCACCAGCACGTCGCCGGCGTTGATCTTGTCGGCCAGGATGGCTTCCATCGCGCTCTGCTCGTCCTCGAACACGCGCGCCGGGCCGGTGATGACCGGGTTTTTCAGCCCGGTGATCTTGGCGACCGCGCCTTCCTCGGCCAGGTTGCCCTTCAGGATGGCGAGGTGGCCTTCCTTGTAGAGCGCCTTTTCGATTGGCAGGATCACGTCCTGGTCGGCGCGCGGGGTGTCCGGCACGTGTTCGAGTTCTTCGGCCAGCGTGCGGCCGGTAATCGTCAGGCAGTCACCATGCAGCAGGCCGGCCTTGAGCAGGATTTTCATGACCTGCGGGATGCCGCCCGCCTTGTGCAGGTCGGTGGCCACGTATTGCCCGGACGGCTTCAGGTTGCAGATCACCGGCACCTTGCGGCGGATGCGCTCGAAGTCCTCGATGGTCCATTCGACTTCCGCCGAGTGCGCGATGGCGAGGTAGTGCAGCACCGCGTTGGTCGAGCCTCCGGTGGCCATGATCAGCGCCACGGCGTTCTCGATCGACTGGCGCGTGATGATGTCGCGCGGCTTGATGTCCTTCTTGATCGCCTCGACCAGCACGCGCGCCGATTCCGCCGCGCTGTCGACCTTCTCCTGGTCCGGGTTGGCCATGGTAGACGAGTACAGCAGCGACATGCCCAGCGCCTCGAACGACGAGCTCATGGTGTTGGCGGTGTACATGCCGCCGCACGATCCGGTCGACGGGCAGGCGTTCTTTTCCACACCCTCGAAGTCTTCCTGGCTCATGCGCCCGGCGGTGAACTCGCCCACCGCCTCGAACGACGACACGATGGTCAGGTCCTTGCCCTTCCAGTTGCCCGGCTTGATGGTGCCGCCGTAGACGTAGATGCCCGGCACGTTGGTGCGCGCCAGCGCGATCATGCCACCGGGCATGTTCTTGTCGCAGCCGCCGATCACGACCACGCCGTCCATCCACTGGCCCTGCGCCGCGGTCTCGATGCAGTCGGCGATGACCTCGCGCGAGATCAGCGAGTACTTCATCCCCTCGGTGCCCATCGACATGCCGTCCGAGATGGTCGGCGTGCCGAACACCTGCGGGTTGGCGCCGGATGCCTTGATCGCGTCGATCGCCGCGTCGGCCAGGCGCTGCAGGCCGGCATTGCAGGGGGTGATCGTGGAGTGGCCGTTGGCGATGCCCACCATCGGCTTGTCGAAGTCTTCCTGCTTGTAGCCGAGGGCGTAATACATCGAGCGGTTGGGGGAACGCGCCACGCCTTGCGTGATGTTCCGGGAGCGTTTGTTGAATGCCATGGTGGTCTCCGGGGGAATGTCCGGCGCCGCGGAGTCGGGCGCTGTCACGCGGGCAGCCGATGTTGTGCCGGAGAGCATGCCCCTTGCATTTTGGAGTGTCAAATATATTATTTGCCCTTTATTGAGTCGAAAAACATATCAGGAGCCGGCTTGGACCTGCGTCAGCTGCGTTACTTCGTCACCGTGGCGGAAGAGTTGCATTTCGGCCGCGCCGCGCAACGGCTGTCGATGACGCAGCCGCCGCTGTCGCAGCAGATCCAGGCGCTGGAGGAGGAACTCGGCGTGCCGCTGTTCGTGCGCACGCGCCGCTCGGTGGCACTGACGCCGGCCGGCGCGCAATGGCTGCCCGAGGTGCGGCGGGTGCTGGCCGATGCCGCGGCGCTGCCCGGGCTGGCGCAGCGGCTGGCGCGGGGCGAGCTGGGTTCGCTGTCGCTGGCCTTCGTCAGCACGGCCGACTACGGCATCCTGCCCGACCTGCTGCGGCGCTTCCGGGCGCGTCATCCGGCGGTGCAACTGCAACTGCGCGAGGCCACCAGCGACGTCCAGCTCGAAGCGCTGCTGGAAGGCACGATCGACGCGGGCCTGGTGATCCGGCCCCAGCTGCCGGCGATGCCGCACGGACTGGCCTACCTGCCGCTGGTCAGCGAACCGCTGGTGCTGGCCGTTCCCGACGGCTGGCGGCCGCCGGGCGGGCTCGCACAGGACGGCAAGGTGTCGCTGCGCGATGCGGCATCCGAACCGCTGATCATCTTCCCGCGCCGAAGCGCGCCGGCGTTTTATGACATCATTACGGGCTACTATGCGCGCGAGGGCCTGGTGCCGGCGATCGCGCAGGAAGCCATCCAGATGCAGACCATTGTCAGCCTGGTGTCGGCCGGCATGGGCGTGGCGCTGGTGCCGGCATCGCTGTGCAACCTCCGGCGCACCGGCGTGTCGTACCTGGCGCTGCGCGAGTCCGGCCCGCAGATCGAGACCGGGCTGGCCTGGCGCGACGGCGGCAGCGCCGGCGTGGCGCCGGTGCTGCGGTCGTTCATCGAGATCGCAGGCGCACTGGCCAGCGAGGCCGCCGCGGCGCCGCGCTGAGCGCGCGGCCGGCCCATACAGATAACTTCATTCACGCCAACATGCTGATCCATCCCCAGTTCGACCCGGTTGCCATCCACCTGGGCCCGCTTGCCATCCGCTGGTACGGGCTGATGTACCTGGCCGGGTTCATCATGTTCCTGTGGTTCGGGCGCCTGCGCATCCGCCAGCCGCATATGGCGGCCAAGGGCTGGACCACGCGCGACCTCGACGACATGCTGTTCTTCGGCGTGCTGGGCGTGATCCTGGGCGGGCGGCTGGGCTACGTGCTGTTCTACAAGCCGACGTACTACCTGGCGCACCCGATGGAGATCTTCAAGGTGTGGGAGGGCGGCATGGCCTTCCACGGCGGCTTTCTCGGCGTGATCGTGGCAATGTGGCTGTTCGGCAAACTGCGCCGCCGCCACTGGATGGAGGTGACCGACTTCATCGCGCCGATGATCCCGTGCGGGCTTGCCGCCGGCCGCATCGGCAATTTCATCAACGGCGAGCTGTGGGGCCGCGCGACCGACCTGCCCTGGGGCATGATCTTCCCGCAGGCGGGCGACAACATCCCGCGCCATCCGTCGCAGCTGTACCAGTTCGCCGGCGAGGGCGTGGCGCTGTTCATCATCCTGTGGCTGTTCGCGCGCAAGCCGCGGCCGATGGGCGCGGTGTCGGGCGTGTTCCTGATCGGTTATGGCGCGTTCCGCTTCGCCGCCGAATTTGCGCGCGAGCCGGACAGCTTCCTCGGCCTGCTGGCGCTGAAGATGTCGATGGGACAGTGGCTGAGCCTGCCGATGATCCTGGCCGGCATCGCCATGGTGATCTGGGCCTACCGGCGCCAGCCGGGCGCGGGCGCGCCGCAGCCGGCGGCCTGAGCGCAGGCGCCGCGGCGGATTACCTGCCGGCGCGGCGCAGCGCGTCGATGCGCGCCTGTGTATGCGGGTGCGTCGACAGGAAGTCCTGGCCGCGGTCCGGTGCGGCTTCCGATGCCGACGACGTCGCGCCGGCGCTCGCACGCTGTTCCAGCCTGACCAGCACATCGGCCAGCGCCGCCGGCGGCAGCCCATTGCGCTGCATGACCTCGATGGCGAAGTCGTCGGCCTCGCGCTCGTGGTCGCGTGAGTAGCGCAGCGTCAGCATGGCGGCCGGCACGCCGGCCAGTACCGTCGAGATGTCGCCGAACAGGTAGGCCGACAGCGCGCCCAGCGCCGAAGCCTGGATCACCTGCTGCAGGCCGTGGCGGCGCGCCACATGGCCGGCTTCGTGCGCCAGCACCCCCATCATTCCCGCGCCGGTGCCTGCCAGGCTGACCAGCTCGTCGGTGACCACGATGGTGCCGCCGGGCAGCGCCAGGGCATTGGCGCCGATTTCACCGCCCTGGCGGAACAGGATCTGGTAGTCGTGTCCCGCGTCGGGCGGCCGCCTGAGCGCGGCAAAGCCCTGGCGGATGCGTTCCTGTTCGGCCTGCGGCAGCTGCGTCGGCTTGACCACGCCGTTGTCCAGGCTCGCCAGCGTCAGCCTGCCCAGATGGGCCTCCACTTCCGCCGGCACCGTGCGCGCCATCACGCCCGCGCCCCACGGCAGCAGCACGTAATAGCCCAGCACCAGCACCGCCACCAGCGCCGCCACCGCCATCCCCGCGAGGCGCCAGCTGTTCTGCGCGCGCGACACCAGCCCTTCGCGGTGGCCGGTGGCGGCCAGCATGTGGTCGAAGGCGGCGTGGTCGTTGATTTCGCAGAAGGCGCCGTCGGCGAACGTGACCAGCCGCGGCGCGCGCCGTACGCGTTCGGATACGCGCACATCGGACAGCGCGGCGCGGCGCAGTTCGGCGCCGCCGGGGTCGCGCAGCACGGCCTGCCGCGCTTCCACGGCCAGGGTCGCGGGATGCGCACGCGAGGTGCGGCCATCGAAGTAGGTGACTGGGATCATGGTGCCAGGGCTGGCGGGCGCGGCAATCACAGCGCGATGTCGATGTCGTACCAGTCTACTGCGGCATCGCCCAGCGCACCGACCTGCTGCACCTCGCCGGCGACAAAGCTGTCGAGCGGGCTGGCGGCCAGCATGGTCACGCTTTCGACCCGGTAACGCGCGGCGCGGACCCGCGCGAACGGCAGGTACAGGCCCAGCGTGAGCGCGATGGCGATCAGGTTGGTGACGAAGATAAAGATCATGCGGCCCGCGCCGACCTGGCTGCGGAACGCGTGCGGGGCGAGCGTGGTGTGGCTCCACACGACGTTCTGCAGGCGCGCCATCAGGTAGGGGCTGACCGCCAGCAGGCCGAGGTAGAAGCCGGCAATCGCGAAGCCAAGGATTACCGCGGCGGCAAGGCCCTTGGCTCCGGGGGCCACCACCGCGCCCAGGACAAAGCTGAGCACGATACCGGCGACAGCCGTGGCCAGCACCACGCCGAAAGCCCGCAGGTAGACGCCGTAGAACTCGCCGGCGCCGGCGGCAAAGCCGAACGGCGCCGTGCCGAAGCGCGTGTTGCGGTGCTGGTATTGCTTGAATCGCTGGTGCGCCAGCGGCCCGAGCAGCCCCAGCGTGAACACCGCTGCCAGCGGCCACAGCACGAATACCTTGTAGGCCCCGGCATCCCCGCCGGTGAAGGCAAAGCGCAGGCCGCGGTAGCTGGAATTGGCCATGCGGAAGCGCAGCGAGCGCACCAGCAGCAGCGGGAATACCGCCAGCAGGGCTACCAGCATCGCCAGCGCGAGGAAGGGCGATACATTCGAGGCCAGCTGGAACGCAAGCGCGAGGCCGAACACGATGGCGCGCCCCTTCAGGATGGCGGAGGCCTTGCCGTGGTAATCGAAGCTGGCCCCATCGAGCCGGGTATTGCGATAGAAATACTGCAGCGTGCGCACCTTGGCCCAGGCGGAATAGATACCGAAGGTGACAACGGTCAGCAGTACGTTAACGATCCAGATACGGAAATACTCCGATCCCGAACCGGTGAAGGACAGCCGCAAAGGCTGCGGCAACGCCGGCGCCGTGTCCAAGGCCGCGGACGAAGAGAACGTGAAATCGCTGCTGCCGGCGTGCATGGGCAGGCTCCCGGGAAAATAGAAATGCGGTTTGGCGAACGAAACGCGGGAAATATCGCTCCGCGCTTGTATCAGATATGCAACCGATTGAAATCAGGCTATTGCGGTGCGCCGTGCACATTCTCGCATCGATAAATTAAGATCGCGGCACATTTTGCATATGCAATTGCCGACAGTCGGGTTTGCCTCGTTGGCCCCATGGGAAAACCCTCGTAACAATCGAGAAACATCCTGTTACACTGGTCGTAATCTGTAACAAGTTTCGGATACGTGCCATCAATAAATTCAAGGACTTAGAGCCACTGGCACGGTAATCGCTAACGATACTGTTACAAGATGAGCGGCAAGCCACAGCCGCCACGGAAGCATTCAGGGAGGGTCCGGCAGGACCACTGGGGTCGGATGCTTCACGCCACCGAACAGGGCAACGGGAAAATCCGCGCGCAAGCGCGTTTCAAGGGGGGGCGCCGGGCCAGCGCCAGGTTTGAATGATGACCCACGCGGCGGATACGGACGTATCCGCAGGCGATGCAAGCAGTTCAGTAGTCCTTTCAGGCGCGGGCGTTTCTTTGCAGGGAGGCATGGAAACGCCCGCCGCACCTCCTTCTCGCCATGCCGGCGCCTGTCACGCCCGGTCTCACTCGTTATCTCCGGCGCTTGTTCCGTATTGATCCTGTGTTCCGCGATGCAGCATCGAAATCGCTTGTATCGTTGCCGTCCTAATCCATAATTATGAATTATGGCGACCGGGACGCATGGTTCCGGCCACGGAGTCTCAACCGGGGGTGGCAATGCGCATTGTCCAGCAGGCCCTGTACCTCGAAGTCGCAGACCGGCTGCGCGCAATGATCGATGCCCATACGTTGACGCCCGGCGCCTGGATCGACGAAAGCGCGATGGCCGAGTCGCTCGGCATCTCGCGCACGCCGCTGCGCGAAGCGTTAAAGGTGCTGGCTGCCGAAGGGCTGGTCCGGCTCGAGCCGCGACGCGGCTGCTTTGTCAACAAACTGTCCGAGCAGGACCTGGACGAGATCTTCCCGCTGATGGCGCTGCTCGAAGGCCGCTGCGCCTACGAGGCCGCGCGCAACGCCACGCGCGCCGACCTGGATGCACTGGACGGCCTGCACGCCGACCTGGCCCGCTACGCGCAGGCCGGCGACATCGACGCCTATTACGAAACCAACGCGCAGATCCATGAGGCGATCCAGCGCCTGGCCGGCAACCGCTGGCTGTCGGGGCTGATCAGCGATCTGCGCAAGGTGCTGCGGTTGTCGCGCCACAAGAGCCTGAAGCTGCCGGGCCGCATCCACGAGTCCTGCGCCGAGCACCTGTCGGTGTTCGCCGCACTCAAGGCGCGCGACCCTGAAGGTGCCGAGGCGATGATGAAGACCCATCTGCTGCGCCAGCGCGCGGCACTGCAGGCGCTCGACAACGCCGCCGGCACGGCGCAGCCGACCCGGGCACCACCGGCGCTGCGCGTGGCCAGTGGCGACGACTAGCTGCCCACGCCACACGTTTCACAGCTCACGCCTTTCACCGCAGCATGGCAAGTCTTCTACGTTCCGATCGATGCACAAGGCAGGTACCGCATGAACTCCTTCGACACGGGTGACCAGAAAATCCGCGCGCCGCTGGGCGAGAGCGAGCCGGCCGGCAGTAATTTCCTGTCGCGGCTGGGCCGCTGGTGGGGCCGCAAAGGCGAAGCCGAGGCCGCGGCCAAGGCAGCCAACGACGTCGCGCATGCCGACGGCGAGGTGCCGCTGGCACCGCGCGTGGCGCGGCGCCAGCGCGAGCAGTTGCGGCTGTGCTTCGATGCCCGACTGACCGACGGTGCCGCCAATGCCGCCGCGCAGGCATGGCAGGCCGAGTACGAGGCAGCGGGCGAGGCCACCCGGCGTGCCATGCTGGAGTTGCTTGCCGAGGTGGCCAGCAGCAGCGGCGAAAAAGCCGCCGACGCCAAAGGCGAGGGCAAGGGCGACGCAAAGGGTGAAGGCAAAGGTGAAGCCAAGGGTGAGGCGAAGCCCGACGGCAAGGGCGGCCATTCCGGGCTGACCCATGCCCTGTCCAGCGCCCGCATCCGCTTCTTCAAGCGCCTGGCCGCGCTCCACGGCCAGCACGGCAGCAGCGCGTGCGGGCTGCACTTCCTGATCCAGCTGCGCGCCGACATGCTGCGCTGGCAGCGCCGGGTGCCGGGGCTGCGCGTGCTCGACGACGACCTCGAGGCGCTGTTCTCCAACTGGTTCGACGTGGGCCTGCTGGAATTGCAGCCGATCACCTGGGACTCGCCCGCCTCGCTGCTGGAGAAGCTGATCCGCTACGAGGCCGTGCACGAGATCGCCTCGTGGACCGACCTGCGCAACCGGCTCGACTCTGACCGCCGCTGCTACGCCTTCTTCCATCCGCGCATCCCGCGCGAGCCGCTGATTTTCGTCGAGGTCGCGTTCGTTCCCGAGATGGCCGCCAATGTCCAGACATTGCTCGACGAGGCCGCGCCGCTGGAAGACCTGCGCCGGGTGAAGTGGGCCATCTTCTATTCGATCAGCAACACGCAGCCCGGCCTGCGTGGCGTCAGCTTTGGCAATTTCCTGCTCAAGCGCGTGATCGAGGAACTGCAGCGCGAATTCCCCAAGGTCAAGCAGTTCGCCACGCTGTCGCCGATTCCCGGGTTTGCCGACTGGCTGCGCAAGCAGGACGCGGATACAGTGTCGCGCGCGCTCGGCGACAAGCGCCTGGCGCGCTGGCGCGAGCGCCACGGCGAGGCGCCGGCGGACGGGGCGGGGTGGCTGGCGGCGCTGTCGGCCGACGCGCCCGCCGATGCCGAGCCGCTGACGCGCGATACCGCGATGGCGCTGGCCGCGCATTATCTGGTACGCGAGCGCCACCAGGCGCTGCCGGCGGATCCGGTGGCACGCTTCCACCTGGGCAACGGCGCCTGCGTCGAGCGGCTCAACTGGGCCGCCGACCTGTCGCGAAAAGGCCGAAGCCAGAGCTGCGGCATGATGGTGAATTACCTTTACGTACCCGAGGCGCTGGATGACAATCTGGCACGTCTGGGTGCAGGCAACCCGCGCATCGGCCGTAGCGTCGGGAAGCTGCTGTGACCCTGGTCAGGTCACGGGGATCGCCCCCCGCAGCCGCGGCGCCACGCGCGCCGCGTTTTCTTGTCGGGACCATGCAGTAGACCCATGCCGCGGCGCGTGCTCGCGGCAATCTAATCGACTTTCCGAAGAAAAGAGAGAGAGGAGACAGCAAGATGAATCGTCGTCAGTTCAGCCTGGCCGCGTGCGCGCGGGCAGCGGGCATGGCTCTGGGCGTGGCCGGCATCGGTGCCGCCACCCTGTTCGCGGCACCCGCGGCCCATGCCGATACCTGGCCGTCCAAGCCCGTCACCGTGATCGTGCCGTTCCCCGCCGGCGGCGGCACCGACGCTTTCGCGCGGCCGCTGACTGCGCAGCTGTCCAAGCAGCTGGGCAAGCAGTTCGTGATCGACAACCGCGGCGGCGCCGGCGGCACCGTTGGCGCCAGCCTGGCGTCCAAGGCCGTGCCGGATGGCTATACCGTGTTCATCGGCGGCGCGCACCATGCCATCGCCCCGTCGTTCTACAAGAAGCTCGACTACGACATCGAGAAGGATTTCATCCCGGTCACCGTGATCGCCCAGCCGCCGCAGGTGGTGGTGGTCAACCCCACCCGCGTGCAGGCCAACACGCTGCAGGAACTGATCGCCTACGCCAGCAAGAACCCGGGCAAGCTTAACTATGGATCGGCCGGCAACGGCTCGTCGCACCACCTGGCGGGCGAGCTGTTCAAGATCCAGACCAAGACCTTTATCACGCATATCCCGTACAAGGGCGCCGGCCCGGCGCTGTCCGACCTGATCGCGGGCCAGGTCGACCTGATGTTCGACGGCCTGGGCTCGTCGGCGCAGCATATCCGGGCGGGCCGCATCAAGGCGCTGGCGGTGGCTTCCAGCAAGCGCTCGCCGGCCTTCCCCAATGTGCCGACCGCGGCCGAGGCCGGGGTGCCGAACTACGAGGTCTCGACCTGGTATGCGATGTGGGTGCCCAAGGGTACGCCCAAGGAGATCGTCGACCGCTTGTACGTCGAAACCGAAAAGGCGCTGAACACGCCGGAAATGAAGCAGATCTGGCTCAACAACGGCTCCGAGACGCCGGCCTTCACGCAGGAGCAGTTCGCGCAGTTCCAGCGTGCCGAGATCCGGCGCTGGGCGCAGGTGGTGCAGCAGTCCGGCGCCAAGATGGACTGAACGGAGCGACCAGGCCATGCTGATCCGATGCACCGGGGCGCCGCGATGAGCGGCACCGTCGTCTTTGCCACGCAGGGCGCCACGGCGACCGTGACGCTGTCGCATGCCGGCAAGCTCAATGCCATTTCCGCGCAGATGTGGCGCGAGCTGGCCGCGGGCTTCACCCGGCTGGCCGCCGATTCTGCGCTGCGCTGCGTGGTGGTGCGCGGCGCCGACGGCAACTTTGCCGCCGGCGCCGACATCGCCGAGTTTCCCGCCGAACGCGGTGACGAGGCTGCGGTGCGGCACTACCACATGGCTACCATCGCGCCGGCGCTGGCCGCGGTGGCGCAATGCCCGCACCCGACCGTGGCGATGATCGAGGGCGTATGCGTAGGCGGCGGCCTGGAGATCGCGTGCCATTGCGACCTCCGCATTGCCGCCTCGGACAGCCGCTTCGGGGTGCCGATCAACCGGCTCGGCTTTCCGATGGCGCCCGGGGAACTGCAAGGCCTGCTAACGCTGGCCGGGCGCGCCGCCACGCTGGAGATCCTGCTGGAAGGCCGCGTCTTCGACGCCGCCGAGGCGCGTGCCAAGGGGCTGCTGACGCGCGTGGTCGAGCCGGGCGCGCTGGCCGCCGAAGTCGATGCCACGGTGCGCCGCATTACCGCCGGCGCACCCGCGGCGGCGCGTATCAACAAGTCCACCATCCACCGCCTGGCGCCGATGCCGGCGGCGCTGTCTCCGGCCGAACTCGACGCGCATTTCGCCTACGCGGAGGGCGCCGACCATGCCGAAGGCGTGGCCGCCTTCCTGGCGCGCCGGCCGCCGCAGTTCCGGGGAGAGTAGTCCGGCAAATCTGCCAGAATGCGGAATTGCCATGCCCGCACAGCCTGGCATCGGGGGCATTTGCCCCTGCCTGACCCGTACCGTTCCAAGTCTTTCGTTCGATCCACACCATGAACGCCAACCTGTTCGCCCTGTTCGAATCCCGCTTTCCCGCCGACCGCACCGCCTGCTGCATCGAGACCCATGACGGCCTGTACTACAGCTGGGATGACCTCGACCGCGCCACCGCCAAGCTGGCCAACCTGCTGGCCTCGCTGAACCTGCCCGAAGGCGCGCGCGTGGCCGTGCAGGTCGAAAAATCGCCCGAGGCGTTGTTCCTGTACCTGGCTACGCTGCGCGCGGGCTATGTCTACCTGCCGCTGAACACTGCCTACCAGGAGGCGGAGATCGACTACTTCGTCGGCAACGCCGAGCCGTCGGTGGTGGTGTGCAGCAGCAAGAATTTCGGCTGGGTCTCCAAGGTGGCGTTCCGCCACGGCGTCAACCACGTGTTCACGCTGGATGAAGATCGCAGCGGCTCGCTGCTGGCGCGCGCCGCCGGCAAGGACGACACCTTCGCCACGGTTGAACGCCAGGACGATGACCTCGCCGCCATCCTCTACACCTCGGGCACCACCGGTCGCAGCAAGGGCGCGATGCTGACACACCGCAACTTGGCGTCCAACGCGCAGACACTGCACGAATACTGGGGCTGGCGCAGCGACGACGTGCTGCTGCACATGCTGCCGATCTTCCACGTGCACGGCCTGTTCGTGGCCTCGCACGGCGCGCTGCTGGCCGGCGCCAAGATGATCTGGGCGCCCCGGCTCGACATGGCGCAGGTGCTGAAATTCCTGCCGCGCTCGACCGTGATGATGGGCGTGCCGACCTACTATGTGCGCATGCTGCAGGAGCCTCGCTTCGACGACGACACCTGCCGTCGCATGCGGCTGTTCGTGTCAGGCTCGGCGCCGCTGCTGCTGGAAACCTTCGATGCTTTCCGCGAACGCACCGGCCACACGATCCTGGAGCGCTACGGCATGAGCGAGACGGTGATGCTGGTGTCCAACCCGTATGACTCCGCGCTGGGCGAGCGCATCGGCGGCACCGTCGGCATGCCGCTGCCGGGCGTGTCGGTGCGCGTGGTCGATGGCGAGGGCAAGGCGTGCGCGCCGGGCGAGATCGGCAATGTCGAGGTCAAGGGCCCGAATGTGTTCAAGGGCTACTGGCGCATGCCGGAGAAGACCAAGGAAGAGTTCACCGACGACGGCTGGTTCAAGACCGGCGACGTCGGCCGCTTTGGCGGCGCCATCGTCAGCCAGGCGGGTGAGCGCCAGGTGCCGGACAGTTACCTGACCATCGTCGGCCGCAGCAAGGACCTGATCATTTCGGGTGGCTACAACGTCTACCCGAAGGAAATCGAAAGCTTTATCGACGAGATGCCGGGCGTGGCCGAGAGCGCGGTGATCGGCGTGCCGCACGCGGACTTCGGTGAGGCGGTGGTGGCGGTGGTGGTGAAGAAACCGGGCGCGCAGATCGATGAGTCGGAGCTGATCGGTACGCTGAAGGGACGCATCGCCAACTTCAAGGTGCCCAAGCGCGTGCACGTGGTGGACGAGCTGCCGCGCAATACGATGGGGAAGGTGCAGAAGAACGTGTTGCGGCAGCAGTTTGCGCTGCTGTGACACGCTTGTGGTGCTGAGGGTGTTCTCCCTCTCCCCGTGAGGGAAGAGGGAGAACACCTTGCTTGGGCTAGCTCGGACGGCTTGGGAGCACCCAAAACCGTCTGCCTTTTTGCGGGTGTTTACTTCAGCATCTGCACCGACCCGTTCACCGACACCGTCACCTGCGTCTTGCCGCCTTCCACCGGCACCGGCACCGCCGCATCGGCCATCATCGCCTTGGCTGCGCCATACATGCGCGGCATCGGCGGCACCACGCCGCTTTCGCTCACGTTGACTTCCCGGATGGTGTAGCTGTTGTAGCCAAACAGCTTGGTGGTCGACTGCGCCTTGTTGCGGAACGACGCCACCGCCTGTTCGGCCAGCTTGGCCTCGGCCGCTTCGCGCGCTTCACGCGACAGCGAGAAGGCGATGTTCTGCACCTGCATCTGGCTGGCCAGCTCGCCCGCCAGCTTCGACACTGCGGAGAAATCGCGCGACTTCAGGATGATCTCGGAACGTCCGCGCCACGTGCTGATGCGGCCGTTGCGGTCCGTGCTGGGGTGGATGGTGAAGCCGCCCGATTCCGCGGTCACGCCCTGCGTGCGCTTGGCCTGTGCCAGCACGGCCTGGGTGCGCGTGGACAGCGCCGTCGAGATTGCCGCGGGCTCTGCGCCTTCCTGTTCGGCGGCGAGCGTCAGGTGCACGATGTCGGTTGGCACTTCGCTCACAGCCTGTGCCGACAGCGACATTACGCCAGACGGCGTTTCCGTCGGCCCGCCATGCGCCGAAGCGACGATGGCGGTAGTGCCCAGCAGGGTGGCGGCAAGCCAGTGTTTCATCTTGTTCTCCCGAAAAACGTAGTGGCTGTCAGACGGAACCAGCGCATGAAACGTTCCGCGAGATTGCAAACGAATGTTGCAGGCTCCGTGCCGTCAGAATGCCTGCCAGGCCTTCCACAGCATGTAGGACGCCAGGCACAGCAGCAGCACTGCGAAGGCCTTGCGCAGCTGCCCGACATCCATCCGGTGCGCGGTGCGCGCCCCCAGCGGCGCGGTCAGCATGCTGGCCGCGACAATGACGAGCAGCGCCGGCAGGTAGATGTAGCCGATCGATCCCGACGGCAGTCCCGGCATCTGCCAGCCGCTCCAGACATAGCCCGTCACGCTGGCGGCGGCGATCGGGAAGCCCAGAGCCGCCGACGTCGCCACCGCGCTGTGGATCGGCACGTTGCACCAGGTCATGAACGGTACCGAGACAAAGGCGCCGCCCGCGCCGACCAGGCTCGACAGGAACCCGATCACGCCGCCTGTGCCCAGCATGCCCGCCGCGCCCGGCAGTTGCCGGCTCGGAACGGGGCGGCGGCTGCACAGCATCTGCAGCGCGGAAAACCCGACAAACACGGCAAAGGCAAGCGACAGCCAGCTGGTCTTGAGCGCGGCAAAGACCTTGCCGCCCCCGACCATGCCGCCGAGCACGATGCCCGGTGCCAGCGCCAGCACCACCGGCCAGCGCACCGCGCCACGCTGGTGGTGCGCGCGCACCGACGACAGCGATGTGAACAGGATGGTGCCCATCGAGGTGGCGATCGCCATATGGACGATGGCTTCCGTGGGAAAGCCCAGCGCGGTGAACAGCAGCGTCAGGAACGGCACCATCATCATGCCGCCGCCGACGCCGAGCAGCCCGGCGCAGAAGCCGGTAAAGGCGCCGAGGGCCAGCAGCGCAGGGATCAGCACCGGCAGGGTAGCAAGCTGCACAGGACCCGGCCTCAGCGCATCAGCTTGCCGGTGATGAAGCGCCATTCCGCCGGCGTGACCGGCGTGATCGAGAGCCGGTTGCCACGGCGCAGCACCACCATGTCGGCCAGTTCTTCATGCTCGCGCAGCGCGGGCAGCGGAATCAGCGTGCTCTTGCGTTCGTAGCGGACATCGACCAGCAGCCAGCGCGGCGCATCGGGCTTCGACGCGGCGTCGTAGTAGGGGCTGCTGGAATCGAACTGGGTCGGGTCGGGGTAGGGCGTGGAGCAGACCTCGGCCAGGCCGGCAATGCCGGGCTCGGGGCACGACGAGTGATAGAACAGCACGCCATCGCCGATCTGCATGGCGTCGCGCATGAAGTTGCGCGCCTGGTAGTTGCGCACGCCGGTCCACGGCAGCGTTCCCTCGCGGGCGAGGTCGTCGATGCTGGCCTCATCCGGTTCCGATTTCATCAGCCAGTACTGGCGGGCGCGTTTGTTCTGGTTCGGGCTCACGGCGCGGTTCGTGGATGAAGGAGTCGGGGCGCGCGGGCATGGCCACGCGCGCGCGCAAAGAAAAAAGGCGATGGTTCAGAAAACCACCGCCTTTTTAAGGGGTCCCCGCCTCGGCCGCTGGGTCGGCATCCTGAACCCAAGTGAGGTTCAGAGTGGCTGCGGAAGTCGCATTTCGGGTACATCATCCACTCAGGGAGTCCAAGCCAGGCCCGGACTATGAATGCGATGACGCGCTCGCCCACGCGACATGATCCCGCACCATGCAATGCATATCGGTTCAAGGAGTTTATGACCCTCACGAACCAGGCAGGGAAACTGTCAAACGTCTGACGCTACAACCGCTTCGACCGGTCGGGTAGGTGACCTGCCTGCGGGATGTCAGACGTTTGCCGTTTCTAACTAGGATGGGATGAAAACGGCGGCCGGGCGCGATAACCTGGCCAGTTAGCTGCACTTCTGTGGTGCCTCGTGCAGTCTGGCTACACTATACACCGCGCTGCAGGCCTTACCAAGTCCACACGCGCGTATCGTTACATTTTGCGCGACAGCGCGGCATCCGCTGCACATCCCTCCATTTTCACGGTATATGGGGCTGACAGGGCGGGCCTCAAGCGGTCCGCTCAGCCCCTCGTGCCGGTGCCCACGTGCGCGTATTGCCGCAACGCTTCGTCGGCGCGTTCGTTCAGCTCGCGGATGCGTGCGTGGATGGCCTCGACCGGGATCGTGCCCTCGGCCTGCTGCTTGCGCTGCAGAGCCAGCAAATCGGATGCGATCGAAATGGCGGCCATCACGGCCACGCGCTCGACGCCCTTGGCGGCGATGCCGTTGCGCAGCTTGTTCATCTGCGTGTCGACCAGTGCCACGGCCTCGAGCAGCGCGGCCTCGTTCTCGGGCGCGATGGCAAAGCGGTACGGCTGGCCGGCAATGTTGACTTCGACTTGCTTGTTGCTCATGCGTGTTCTCCGGAGGCCTTGTGCGGCTCTGCGCCTGCCGCGGCGCCCTCGCCCAGCAGGTCGAGCTGGCGCGTGTCGCTGGCCGTCGGCAGCTTGTCAAGGATGGACTGGATGCGCAGCTGCGCTTCCTCGATCTTGATGTTGAGCAGCTCGCGGTCGGCTGCCATGGCCTCGCGCTCGCTGCGCAATTGCGCGGCTTCACCCTCCAGCCGCGCGATCTCGTCGCGCAGCCGCTGGTTTTCCGCCGCCAGGGTGTCCGCATGGTGCAGCACGCGCCCGATCTTCGCGGCCAGTTGTTCGAGTTCGTTGAGCATAGGGCCTGTCATGATGGGATAAAAGTCAGGTAACGCGATTCTAGCCGATGCGCCGGCGCGCACAATGCGAAGGAAAGCGTTTCTGACCGGGCACCTGCATGGAAGTTGCAGCCTTCTGCACCCAAAACCCTGCCAGAGTTGTGACAAATCACTACGGGCGCCGCGTTGACGCGGGTTGCGAAACTCCCTACACTCGCGCACGTTCCAGGTGCTCGCCCTTTTCGTCCCTGGCGAAAGGGCAGTTCAACGGGAAACAGGGAGCCTTGCCAGCCGTGCGCCGGACGGGCCAACCTGTGCTGCCCCCGCAACGGTAAGCGACCGCGTGCGCATCCGCCGGCGCCAGCCACTTCCGCAGCCAGCCTGCCGGAAGGGCCGCCGGCAACAACCGGGATCGCATCCCGGCCACATGTCCACGCAGGACCGGCCACACGCCACTGAACCTCAGGTTCGGGAAGGCGCCGGTTCAGAGCCGCCAGCCCGGATACCGGCCTGAACGCGGGCTGCCGCCCGTGCGCGGCACGCCTCATCGCCATATGGTCCGCGGGGGAACGGGCCCGGCCGTTCCTACCTAGTCCTGCATCATGCGTTCATCGCTCCACAGGTCGACCCGCCCGGCAGCCCCGGCGGTGCGTCCGCTCGTGCCCGCAACCTCGTCTGCGATTGCGGCAGCCATTGCCTCGTTCACCCTGGTCCCGGCCACCTCGTTCGCCCAAGCCGCCGACAGCGGCACCGCCCAACAGCTGGCCCCGGTGGTGGTGACTTCCACCCGCACCGCCCAACCCATTACCGAGGCGCTGCCGCACACGACGGTGGTGACGCAGGAAGATATCGTCAATTCGCAAGCGCCGGACCTGCGCACGCTGCTGCGCAACCAGGCCGGCGTGGAATTCTCGGCCAATGGCGGCATGGGCAGCAACACCACGCTGTTCATGCGCGGCGCCAATTCCAACCAGACGCTGATCCTGATCGATGGCGTGCGCGTGTCGGCGGCCAGCAGCGGCACCGCGCAGCTGGCCAACATCCTGCCCGACCAGATCGACCGGATCGAGGTGGTGCGCGGCAACGTGTCGGCACTGTACGGCTCGGACGCGATCGGCGGCGTGGTGCAGATCTTTACCAAGAGCGGCGCGGGCCAGGCCCCGGCGGCCAATGCGTCGGTGGAATACGGCAGCAACAACACGCGCCAGGGTACCGTTGGCTACGGCGGGCAGGTCGGCGATACCTCCTTCAACCTGACCGGTTCGGCGTTCAAGACCGATGGCTTCTCGTCGATCAATACGCAGCAGGCGCCGCGCGCCAACCCCAACGACAACCCGTACGAGAACCAGAGCGTGTCGGGCCAGGTGAAGCACCGCTTCACGACCGACTGGGATGCGGGCTTCAGCGGCTACTACTCGAAGAGCAAGCTGTCATTCGACAGCGCCTTCGGCCGCCCGACCGACGACAACCGCACCAACAGCGAGCTGTATGCGCTGTCGGCCTTCGTCAACGGCAAGGTCGGCGCCGACTGGACCACGCACTTCAAGCTGTCGCAGAGCGGGGACAACAGCGACACCTTCCTCAACGGGCGTCCCAACGGCATCTTCAATACCCGCAACCGCCAGTTCAACTGGCAGAACGAGTATGCGGTCGCCGCCAACCACACGCTGCTGTTCGGCACCGACTACCTGCAGCAGGAGCTGGTTTCGAGCGCCTACGGCGCGCCCACGCGCAACGTGTTCTCGGTGTTCGGCGGCTATGACGGGCGCATCGGCAAGCACCAGCTGCAGCTCAACGCGCGCAATGACCACTATTCCGACTTCGGCAACCAAAGCAGCTTCTTCGCCGGCTACGGCTATAACGTGACCGATGCGTTCAAGCTGATCGCCAACGTCAGCAACGCCTTCCGCGCGCCGACCTTCAACGAGCTGTATTTCCCCAATTTCGGCCAGCCCAACCTGCAGCCCGAGCGCGCCAGGTCGGTCGAGGCGGGCGTGCAGTACACCACCGCCACGGCGGGGCTGCTGCGCGTGACCGCGTTCGAGACCCGTTACGACGACCTGATCGTGTCGGCGCTGCAGCCCAACGGCATGTTCCTGGCCGAGAACGTCAACAAGGCCAAGGTGCAGGGCATCGAGGCCTCGTGGCGCGCCACCGTCTACGGCACCGACCTCGGCGCCAGCGTGACCTTCCAGAATCCGGTCGACGAGCAGAACAACACCCAGCTGCTGCGCCGCGCCCGCCGCCATGCCGCGCTCGACGTGGGCCGCAACTTCGGCAACTGGCGCTTCGGCGGCGAATGGCTGGTATCGTCGTCGCGCATGGATGCCGGCTCGCGCCGCCTGGGCGGATACGGTATCGTCAACCTCAACGCACGCTACAACATCGACAAGCAATGGTTCGTTGCCGCCCGCGTCGAAAACCTGTTCGACAAGGACTACCAGCTCGCCTACCCCTACAACACGCAGGGGCGCGCGGGCTTCATCACGCTGGGCTGGCGCCAGCGATGAGCGCACGGGCGCGCCATGTCTGAGTTCCGGCGCGCCGTGGCGTTGTGGCTGGCGCTCGCCCTGGCGTCGGTCGTAGTCTTCGCGGCCTCGCTCGCGCTGGGCAGCGTCTCGCTCGATGCGCGCGAACTGTGGCAGGCGCTCAGCGGTGCCGATACGGGCACCGACAGCGGCACCGCCAGTGCCATCGTGCGCGAACTGCGCCTGCCGCGCGCGGCCGCGGCCTTTGCCTGCGGCGGGCTGCTGGCGCTGTCCGGCGCGCTGATGCAGGTGCTGCTGCGCAACCCGCTGGCCGAGCCTTACGTGCTGGGCGTCTCCGGCGGCGCGTCGGTCGGCGCCTTGCTGGCGATGCTGGTGCTGGCGCCGTGGTGGGGCGTGCAGACGGCCGCCGCGGTCGGCGCGCTGTGCTCGATGCTGCTGGTGGCAACGCTGGCGCGGCGCGACCTGCTGCACCCGCAGGTGCAGGGCGGCCATCGCGAAGCCGGCGCACGCTTGCTGCTGACAGGCGTGATCCTTGCCGCCGGCTGGGGCGCGGTGATCACGCTGATCCTTGCCGTGGCGCCGGAATCGCGGCTGCGCGGCATGCTGTTCTGGCTGACCGGCGACCTGGGCGGCACCGCCAGCTATGGCGGCGCGCTTGCCACGATGGTCGTCGCGCTGCTGCTCGCCATGCCGATGGCGCGCGCGCTCAACGTGATGCTGCTGGGCGAGACCGTGGCCCAGTCGCTGGGCGTGCGCGTGGGCCGGGTGCGGCTGCTGACCTTTCTGCTGGCTTCGGTGTGCATCGCGGTGGCCATCACTGCCGCCGGTTCGATCGGCTTCGTCGGCCTGGTCGTGCCGCACCTGGTGCGGCTGGCGTGGGGCAACGACCAGCGCATGCTGCTGCCGGCAGCGGTGCTGCTGGGCGGTGCGCTGCTGATGGCGGCCGACCTGATCGCGCGCACCGTGATCGCCCCGGCACAGCTGCCGGTGGGCGTGATCACCGCGCTGCTGGGCGTGCCGACTTTCCTGTATCTGCTGTTGCGGAGGCCGCGATGAGCGCGAACGCCGATTGGTCGCAGCCGCTCGCGGCCTGCCCCGTGCTGGCGCTGCGCGAGGTGCGGCTGCGCAGCGGCCAGCGCGTGCTGGTCGAGCACCTGACGCTGGACATCGGCCCCGGCCAGCTGTGGTGCATCGCCGGGCCCAACGGCGCCGGCAAGTCCACGCTGATGACCGCGATGGCGGGGCTGCGCCACGTGGATGGCGGCGCTGTCGAGATCGACGCCAGGCCTGCCGTGCAGGTGGCGCCGTCGGCGCTGGCGCGGCAGCGTGCCTACCTGCCGCAGGCAGTGCACGATACGTTCTCCATGTCGGTGCTCGATGCCGTGCGCGTAGGCCGCCACCCGCACCTGTCCGGCTGGGGCTGGACCGGCAGCGAGGACGACCGCGTCGTGCGCGACACGATCCGCGCCATGGATATCGAGGCACTGGCGGCCCGCGACGTGCTGACGCTGTCCGGCGGCGAGCGGCAGCGCGCGTCGCTGGCCGCGGCGCTGGCGCAGCAGGCGCCGCTGCTGCTGCTCGACGAGCCGGTCTCGCACCTCGACCTGCGCCACCAGATCCTGGTGCTGGAGCGGCTTGCCGCGCTGGCCCACGCCGGTCGCCACGCCATCGTGGTGATCCTGCACGACCTGACGCTGGCGCTGCGCTACGCCACGCACGCCTTGCTGATGGCTGAGGACGGCACCGCGCTGCACGGCCCGGCGGCACAGGTACTGACTCCCGAACATTGCTCCCGCGCGCTGTGCACCCGCATCGTCAGCGTCAGCGACGGCGTGCATACCGCACTGATTCCCGATGGCGCCCCGGCGCCGCGACTCTTTACGCAAGACCCGAACCCATGACCGATTCCCACAACCCCACCACCGACGACCCGGAGCGCGACGCGCGCCACAAGGCGCGCATGGCGCGCAAGAAAGAAGTGATCGACGCCAAAATCGCCGCCGCGCAGGACGAGCGTGGCGTGATCGTCATCACCACCGGCAACGGCAAGGGCAAGTCCAGCTCCGGCTTCGGCATGGTGGTGCGCGCGCTCGGCCACGGCATGCGTGCCGGCGTGGTGCAGTTCATCAAGGGCGCACAGCCGACCGGCGAAGAGATGTTCCTGCGCCGCTTCCCCGACGAATGTGCATTCCACGTGATGGGCGAGGGCTATACCTGGGACACCCAGGACCGCGCGCGCGACGTGGCCAAGGCCGAAGCCGCGTGGGAAGTGGCGCGTGGCATGCTGCGCGACCCGGCCATCGGGCTGGTGCTGCTCGACGAACTCAACATCGCGCTCAAGCTGCACTATCTTGATGTGGACCAGGTCATCGCCGACCTGCGCGCGCGACCGCCGATGCAGCACGTGGTCATCACCGGACGCGGCGCGCCGCCGGCACTGGTCGAGGCGGCCGATACCGTCACCGACATGACGCCGGTCAAGCACGCCTTCCAGCAGGGCATCAAGGCGCAGCGCGGCGTGGAAATGTAGCCCCGGTAGCCCCCGATACAGACTTCCAGAACCACAGCACCATGCAGTTTCCCGAAATCACTCCCCTCGACAACACGCTGCGGCCCGCGCTGCAGGCCGCCATCGACGACAAGACCAAGCCGCTCGGCGCGCTCGGCCGACTCGAATCGCTGGCCCTGCAGCTTGGCCTGATCCTTGGCACGCAGCGGCCGGTGCTGCAGCGGCCGACGGTGATCATCTTTGCCGCCGATCACGGCGTGGCCGACACGGGCGTCAGCGCCTATCCGGCCGAGGTCACCGCGCAGATGGTCCGGAATTTCCTCGCCGGCGGCGCGGCGATCAATGTGTTCTCGCGCCAGCACGGCATTGCGCTGGAAATCGTCGACGCCGGCGTGCGCGTGCCGCTGCCGGCGGCACCCGGGCTGGTCAACTGCCGCATCGCCGACGGCACCCGCAACTTCGCGCAGGAACCGGCAATGACGCCGGAACAGGCCGCGGCGGCGATGACCGCCGGCATGGCGCGCGTGCTGCGCCATGCCCAGCAAGGCTGCAATGTGATCGGCTTCGGCGAGATGGGCATTGCCAATACCTCCGCCGCCGCTTGCCTGATGCAGCGGCTGACCGGGCTGCCGCTGGCCGACTGCATCGGCCGCGGCACGGGGCTCGACGATGCCGGCCTCGCACGCAAGCGCGAGGTGCTGGAGGGCGCGCTCGCGCTGCATGCCGAGGCGCAGGCGCCGCTCGACGTGCTGGCGACGTTCGGCGGCTTCGAGATCGCGATGATGGCAGGCGCCTTCCTCGCCGCCGCGGCCAGCCGCATGGTGATCCTGGTCGACGGCTTTATCGCCTCGGCCGCGCTGCTGGTGGCGCAGCGCATCGACCCCAACGTGCTGCAGTACTGCGTGTTCACGCATTGCTCGCACGAGCGCGGCCACCGCGCGCTGCTGGACCACTTTGGCGCGGAACCTCTGCTGGCGCTGGACCTGCGCCTGGGCGAGGGCACCGGCGCGGCGCTGGCGTGGCCGCTGCTCGCGTCCGCGGTCGCGTTCCTCAACGAGATGGCGACCTTCAGCGGCGCCGGCGTCAGCACGGCCTCGGCATGAGCGTGCCGTCCGACCCCGCGCCCACGCCTGCCGGTCCCGGTGGCATGGGCGGTGAATTGCGCTACTTTTTTACTGCGCTGGGCTATTTCACGCGTGTGCCGCTGCCGGGCCGGCTGGCAAGATGGGTCGGATTCGAGCCACATTACCTGCATGCCGCAGCGCGTTATTTCCCGCTGGTAGGCCTGCTGGTCGGCGGCGCCGGGGCGCTGGTCACGTGGGGCGCGCTGCAGTGGTGGCCGATCGGCGTGGCGGTGCTGCTGGGGATGGCGGCCACGCTGCTGCTGACCGGCGCCTTTCATGAGGACGGCCTGGCCGACTGCGTCGATGCCTTCGGCGGCGCATGGCAGCGCGAAGACGTGCTGCGCATCATGCACGACTCGCGCATCGGCGCGTTCGGTGCCATCGCGCTGGTGATGGCGCTGCTGCTCAAGTGGCAACTGCTGGTGGCGATCGGCACGCAGGGCGGGCCGGCGATATTGCCGGCGGTGCTGGTGGGCGCGCACGCCGCCAGCCGCGCGATGGCGGTCAGCTACCTCGCCACGCTGCAGTACGTGCGTGCGGAAGGCAAGGCCAAGCCGGTGGCGCAGCGGCTCGCCGGCGCGGGGCTGGCGTTCGCGCTGCTGTGCGGGTTGGTGCCGCTGTGGCTGGTATCGCCGTCGTTCCTTGCGGCGGCCGTCGTGGCGCTGCTGGTGTTGCGCGTGCTGCTCGGCCGCTACTTCGTGCGCCGCATCGGCGGCTATACCGGCGATTGCCTCGGCATGGCCCAGCAGTGCGCGGAGATCCTGATCTACCTGGTGGCATCGGCATGGACCTGGTCCTGATCCGCCATGCGCAGCCGGAGGTGGCTGCGGGCACCTGCTACGGCTGCCTCGATCTGCCGCTGGTGTCGCCGCTGACGCCGGTTGCCGCGCAGATCGCGACGGGCCTGCCGGCGCCGGCGCGCATCGTCAGCAGCCCGCTGGCGCGCGCGCTCGGGACAGCGCAGGCGCTGGCGCAGACCTTGCCGGCCGGCGTGCCGGCCATCGCCATCGAACCGCTGTTGCGCGAGCTGGACTTCGGCAATTGGGAAGGTGTTGCGTGGGACGCGATCGACCGCGCTGCGCTGGACCAGTGGGCCGCCGACCTGCTGCATGCGCGCCCGCATGGCGGCGAGTCGCCGGCGCAGGCGATGGCGCGCGTTGCCGGCTGGGCCGATGCGCTCGACGTGCGGGACGATCGCTGCCTGTGGGTGGTCGGCCATGCCGGGCCGATGCGCATGCTCGCCGCGCACTGGCTTGGCGTGCCGCTGTCGGTGACGGTCAACTGGGCACTGGGCTTCGGCGCGAGCTGCCGCTTCCGGCTGGGACCGGATGGAGCGCGGCTCGAATGGTGGAACCGCGGCGGCTGATCAGCGTGCCGGGCGCCGGCTGCGCGCCACGTCGAGGTCCTTGCAGATCTGCTCGATGCCTTGCACCACGCGCGGGCCGGCGCGGTTGACCAGGTCGCCGTCGATCACGAACAGGTTGTTGCGCGCCACCGCGGTGATTTGCTTCCAGCGCTGCCACATCGCATAGTCGGGCAGCGGCTGGTCCGAGCGCGTGGCGCCCATGCCCGCGGTCAGCATGGCTTCCGGATTGCCCGCCACCACCGCCTCGACCGACACCGTCGGCACCAGCGGCGTCTCGGCCCCGAACAGGTTGCGCCCGCCGCACAGCGCCAGCATGTCGCTGACCAGGTGCTGGCCGTTGAGCGTCATCAGCGGCTGCTGCCAGACCTGGTAGAACACAGTCACCGGGGGCCGCGTGGCGTAGGTCTTGCGCAATGTCTCCACCTGCTGGCGGAAATTGTCGGCGGCGCGGCGCGCGGTTGTTTCCGTGCCGAGCAGCGTGCCCAGCTTCTCCAGGTTTTCCGGGATCGATGCCAGCTTGCGCGGCTCGCTGTAGAACAGCGGCAGGCCGAGCGCGCGCAGGCGGTCGGTCTGCTTCTGCGCGTTGCCATGGCGCCAGACCACGATCAGGTCCGGCTTGAGCGCGGCGATGCGCTCCAGGTCCAGCGCCTTGTTGTCGCCGACACGCGGGATGTCGCGCGCCTGCGGCGGGTAGTCGCTGTAGTGGACCGTGCCGACGATGCGGTCGCCGCCGCCGGCGGCAAAGATCATCTCGGTCACGTGTGGTGCCAGCGAGACCACGCGGCGCGCCGGCTGGGCCAGCGTAATGGTCTGGCCGGCATCGTCGACCACCGATACGGCCGCTTGCGCAGAGGGTGCGGCAAGCAGGGCGGTAGCGACCACCGTCATGGCAATGGCGGATTTCAGTGCGTGCATGGTGAGGGTCAGGCGATTACAGCGGCCAGGGCGGCCAGCGCGGCATCGAGCCGTTGCCAGCTTTCGGGCCGGTCAGGCGGCAGGCCCAGGCGCAGGCCTGGCAGGCAACCGCCGGCGGCTTCGAAGTATCGGGTCCAGATGCCATCGCGCGCCAGCGCTTCGTGCAGCGCCAGCGCCTCGGCATGCGGTACCCAGCAAAACAACGGGTGCACCACGGCGGTCAGTCCGTGGCGCGCCAGCAGCGTGCCGAGCCGCGCGCCGGACAGGCGCAGCTGCGCTCGGTTGGCTTCCTGCCACTGGCGGTCCGCCAGCGCATGGCGGGCGACGGCGCGCGCCGGCCCCGAGACGGTCCAGTGGCCCAGCCGCTCATGCAGCGCATCGAGCAACGGCTGGTGCGCCAGCACGAAGCCGCATCGGATGCCGGCGAGACCGTAGAACTTGCCGATCGAGCGCAGCACCACCAGCCCTTCGGTGCCGCTGTGGGCGGCGACCGATGCCGCGGGCAGGCAATCGATAAAGGCTTCATCGACCAGCAGCGTGCCACCGCGACCTGCCAGCGCGGCATGCCAGCGCAGCAACGTCGCCGGCGGCAGCAGCCGCGCGGTCGGGTTGTTGGGATTGACGACCACCAGATGGTCGAGCGCATCGGCAAGGTCCGCGCGGGCGAAGTCCGCTTCGTCCAGCGACACCACCGTGTGCCCGGCCGCGGCGAAGGCCGGTGCGTACTCGCTGTAGCCCAACGCGGCAATCCCGACGCGCCCCGGCCGCAGCAGGCCTGGCAGCGTGCGGATCGCGGCCTGCGAGCCGGCCACCGGCAACGCCTGCGGCGCGCCGAAGGCCTGCGCGGCCAGCTCTGCGAGCCCATCCCCGTCCTGCGGCAGCCGCTGCCACGCGGAAGCGGGCAGCGCCGGCACGGGATAGCCGTCGGGATGGATGCCGGTGGACAAGTCGAGCCAGTCGGCTTCGGCGCGGCCGTAGCGGTGCACCGCGGCCAGCAGGTTGCCGCCATGGCGGATGGGGGGGAGGGCAGGGCTCACGTCGGTGTGGACACGGCAAGTACGGCCAGCGCGCTGGCGCCCGCAAGCGCCAGCCACAGCCACAAGGTGCGATGGACCAGCCGCAGGCACGCCAGCACGTGCCCAGCCTGGGGTGCGCTGCCCGCGCCCAGCGGCGGGCGTTGTTCCAGCTCGCCGTGATAGCGCGCCGGACCGCCAAGCAGCACGCCGACCGCGCCGGCGCCCGCCGCCATTACCGGGCCGGCATTGGGGCTGGACCATGCCGGCGCCTGCGTGCGCCAGCAGCGCAGCGCCTGCGCGGTGGCGCCCAGCAGCGCGTACGACAGCGCGGTCAGCCGCGCGGGGACGAGGTTGAGCGCATCGTCGATGCGCGCCGCCGCCCAGCCGAAATATTGCAGCCGCGGCGTGCGGTAGCCCCACATCGCATCGAGCGTATTGGCCAGCCGGAACACGATTACCGCCGGTGCGCCGCCGAGCAGGAACCAGAACAGCGCGCCGAAGATGGCATCGTTGCCGTTCTCCAGCGCCGATTCGCAGGCGGCGCGCGCCAGCGCTTCGGCATCGGCATTGGCGGTATCGCGCGAGACGATGCGCGCGGTCAGCGTGCGCGCGGTGGACAGGTCAGCAGCCGCAAGGGCGCCGGCGATCGGGGCGATGTGCTGGTGCAGGCTGCGCGCGCCGAGCGCGGCGTACAGCGCGATGGCATGCAGCACCAGGGCCGCGAGCGGGTGCCAGCTTGCTGCCGCATCGACCAGCCACCATGCCAGCGCCGCCGGTACCAGCACCAGTACGCACCAGCAGGCAAGGCCAGCCACGCGCTGCCGCCACGGCGCGCCGCGGCGTCCGGGAGCGTTGCCGCGTCGTTCGAGGGCCGAAGCGAGGCGGCCAAAGCCCACCAGCGGATGGAAGCGGCGCGGCTCGCCCAGCCACTGGTCAAGCAGCACGCCGGCCAGCGCCGCGGCCACGCACGCGGGCCAGGCCGGCCAGGCCTGCGTCAGCATGCGGGATCGGCGCCCTTGACCGGGACCGGGATGCCCGCCACCAGCAGCCGCACGCGGTCCGCGGCGGCAGCCAGTTTCTGGTTCAGGCGTCCCAGTTCATCGACGTAGAAGCGGGTGATCGCGCCCATCGGCACTACGCCGAAGCCGATCTCGTTGGAGACCAGGATCACGTGGCCGGGCAGCGTGGGCAGCGCGGTCAGCAGCGACTCGATTTCTTCGGTGAAGGCATCGGGTGGTGTGATTACCCCATGATCGGGATAGCTGCGGCCGTCGGGGAAGAGCAGGTTGTTCATCCACAGCGTCATGCAGTCCACCAGGATGCAGCCGTCGTGGCGCGCGTTGGCATAGAGCGCATCGGCCAGCCGCACCGGCTCTTCCACCAGGCGCCAGTCCGCGGGGCGGCGGGCGCGGTGCAGCGCGATGCGGACTTCGAGTTCCTGGTCGGCCAGTGCGGGATCCTGGCGCGCGGTGGCGATATACGTGACCGGCCCGCCGGTGATGCCGGCGTGGTCGCTTGCCAGCTGTTCGGCGTAGTGGCTCTTGCCGGAGCGCGCGCCGCCCAGCACCAGCGTCAGCTGCCGCGCGCCGGACGTGCCGGCCGCAAGCGGCTTCGCCGCGCTGGCGGTGGCGGATTCAGGGGCGATGGCCGGGGTTTCCATCCGCGTATTGTAGCCGCCGCATCCCACCCTCGCATCCCGCCCTCGCATGGAGGCCGGTGAGATAATCCGCCGATGCATACCGATTCCCCGCTTTCCTTGCCGCCGGGTGCCCTGCGCGGCACGCTGATGGTCCAGGGCACCACCTCCGATGCCGGCAAGAGCACCGTGGTCGCCGGGCTGTGCCGCGTGCTGGCGCGCGCCGGCACTCGCGTGGCGCCGTTCAAGCCGCAGAACATGGCGCTGAACAGCGCGGTGACCGCCGACGGCGGCGAGATCGGCCGCGCGCAGGCGCTGCAGGCGCAGGCCGCGCGGCTGGCGCCGCATACCGACATGAATCCGGTGCTGCTCAAGCCCAGCAGCGACACCGGCGCGCAGGTGATCATCCACGGCCGCGCGCGGCTTGACCTCGATGCCCGCGCCTACCACGCCTACAAGCCCGAGGCGATGAAGGCGGTGCTGGCCTCGCACGCGCGGCTGGAGCAGGCCTATGACGTGGTGCTGGTGGAAGGCGCAGGCAGCCCCGCCGAGATCAACCTGCGCGAGCGCGATATCGCCAACATGGGCTTTGCCGAGCGGGTCGACTGCCCGGTGGTGCTGGTCGCCGATATCGATCGCGGCGGCGTGTTTGCGCACCTGGTCGGCACGCTAGATTGCCTGTCGGACAGCGAACGCGCGCGCGTGACCGGCTTCATCATCAACCGCTTTCGCGGCGACATCGGCCTGCTCGAACCGGGGCTGGACTGGCTCACCGCGCGTACCGGCAAGCCGGTGTTCGGCGTGCTGCCATACCTGCACGGCCTGCACCTCGATGCGGAGGACGCCATCGTCGGCACGCAGGCTGCGAAGGCCGGAGCGCAGCGGCTGCGCGTGATCGTGCCGGTGCTGCCGCGCATCGCCAACCATACCGATTTCGACGCGTTGCGCGCCCATCCGCAGGTAGACCTGCGGTTCATTGGCCCCGGCATGCCGGTCCCGCCCGCCGACCTGGTGGTGCTGCCCGGCAGCAAGAGCGTGCGCGCCGACCTGGCCTTCCTGCGCGCCAACGGCTGGGAGGCGGCGCTGCAGCGGCACCTGCGCTACGGCGGCAAGCTGGTCGGCATCTGCGGCGGCATGCAGATGCTGGGCCGGCAGGTGCATGATCCCGACGGCCGCGAAGGCCCTGCCGGCAGCAGCGCGGGCCTGGGATGGCTCGACTACGAGACCACGCTCGCCGCCGAGAAGCAGCTGCGCCAGGTCAGCGGGCGGCTGGCGGATGCAGACGCGCCGGTGCGGGGCTACGAGATCCATCTCGGCGTCACCACGGGCGCCGGGCTGGAACGGCCCGCAGTGTGGCTCGACCGCGGCGACGGCACCATGCGTCCCGACGGCGCCTGCTCGGCCGATGGCCAGGTGCTGGCGACCTACGTCCATGGCCTGTTCGACGACCCGGCCGGCTGCCAGGCGCTGCTGCGCTGGGCAGGACTGGATGGCGCGCAGGCAGTGGACCTCGATGCGCTGCGCGAAGCGTCGATCGAGCGGCTTGCCGATACCCTGGCGGCGCACCTCGACCTGGGAGCAATGTTCGCTCCACTGCAACGCTGAACACACGTTGGCGATCCGCCATTGCGTGGATCGTGCCGGCTCCCCGCAACATCTCCCTGCTAGAATTGCGAATCTTTCGCATTTGCATTCTGTTGCGATATGACTTTCGGGTCATATCGCCGCACGCTGCAGCGCTCCATATTCACAAACACTAGCCATGGTCACCGGCCGCCTGCGCGTCGTCTTCGTCAAGCTGCATCTCTATATCGGGCTGACTCTCGGCCTGCTTTTTGTCCTGCTGGGCCTGACGGGCATGGCCATTGCGTGGCGCGATGAGCTCGATGCCTGGCTCAACCCGGATCTGCTGGTCGCCTCGGCGCCCGCTACCGGCCCCGTTACGCCGGCGACCGTCAAGGCGGTGACCGAGCGCCTGGCCGCGCCGCCGTACGGCAGGCCCAACCTGCTGATGCTGCCGACCCACGACGACGGCGTCTTCACCGCCTGGTATCCCGTCAAGGGGCCGGAGGGCGTGGTGCAGGGCCGCTCGCGGCAGGTGATGGTCGATCCGGTGACGCTGGCAGTGAAGGGCGAGCGCGTGTGGGGCGAGCCCGGCGTCTCGCGCCGGCTGCTGCTGCCGACGCTGTTCCACCTGCACCGCTACCTGCTCAGCGGCGAGACCGGCAAGACCGTCATCGGGGTGGCGGGCATGCTGCTGCTGCTGACCACGCTGGTGGGCGTGGTGGTGTGGTGGCCCAAGGCGAAACTGCGCGCGTGGGCGCAGGCGTTCCGGATCAGCCATGGCGGCTCGTGGTCGCGCTTCAACTTTTCGCTGCACCGGGCCGGCGGCATCCTGGCGGCTCCTGTGCTGGCCATCATTGCCTTTTCGGGCTGGTATCTGAACCTGCCGAAGTGGGTGACGCCGATCGTTGCGGGGGTGATGACAGTGACCCCGCCGGCGAAGCATGTTTCGGCGCCGCCCGCGCCCGACGCGCGCCCGCTCGACGCCGGCCAGATCATGGCGGCGGCACAGTCCCAGTATCCCGACGCTCGGGTCACCCGCATCAGCTTCCCGCGCAAGCCGGGCGACGCCTTCGAAGTGCGGCTGCGCCAGCCGGACGAGGTGCGCAAGGACAGCGGCGCGACCCGGCTCTGGCTCGACGCCTGGACCGGCACGCGGCTGGGCGCGAAGGACCCGCACGATGCGCCCGCCGGCGACGCGCTGCTGAACTGGCTGTTCCCGCTGCATACCGGCGAGGCGTTCGGCCTGCCGGGACGGATCTTCATCACGCTGTTCGGCCTGGCGCCGCTGGCCTTTGCGCTGACCGGCGTGCTGATCTGGTGGAAGCGGCGGCGCGGGCACCGCCGCCACGTCGTGAAGACGGCGCAGCGCGCGGCCATGCGCCGGGCATGAAAAAAGCAGGCCGGCGGCCTGCTTTTTTTTTGCGAACCCCGCGAACCCCCGCCCGGGCTCAGATTTCCAGGTTGTCGATCAAGCGGGTCGCGCCCAGCTTGGCGGCGGTCAGCACCACCAGCGGCTCGCCGGCGACAAACTCGTCGTGCGTCGGCGCCTGCAGGTTAGCTTGCTTGCGGATCGACACGTAGTCCGGCTTCCAGCCGCGCTTGGCCAGCGCTGCCACGGCATTGGCCTCCACCGCCAGCAGGTCGGCGCCGGCGCGGTCGCTGCCCAGCACGGTGTCGCGCACCTCATGCAGCGTGCGGTACAGCACCGGCGCCTCGGCGCGTTCGTCCGGGCTCAGGTAGCGGTTGCGCGACGACAGCGCCAGGCCGTCTTCATCGCGTATGGTCTCGGCCGGGATGATGTCGATCGGCAGCGCGAACTGCTGCACCATGCGGCGCACGATCATCAGCTGCTGGTAGTCCTTCTTGCCGAACACGGCCACGCGTGGCTGCGCGCACGAGAACAGCTTCATCACCACGGTGCATACGCCCTTGAAGAAGCCGGGGCGGAATTCGCCTTCCAGGATGTCGCCCAGGTCGTGCGGCGGCTCGACGCGGTATTCCTGCGGCACCGGGTACATGTCGCGCTCGGAGGGCGCGAACAGCACATAGACGCCTTCCTTCTGCAGCTTCTCGATATCGTCCTGCAGCGTGCGCGGATACTTGTCGAAATCCTCGTTGGGGCCGAACTGCAGGCGGTTCACGAAGATCGACGCCACTACCGGGTCGCCGTGCTGGCGCGCCAGGCGCATCAGCGACAGGTGGCCTTCGTGCAGGTTGCCCATGGTGGGGACGAAGGCAGCGCGGTTCTGGCCGCGCAGCTGGTCCCGCAGCTCTTGGATGGAGGAAATGACTTTCATCTGGCTAGGTGTGCTGTCGTGAGGGTGTGACCCGTGGCGCCGGTCTCCGGGGGGCGGCGCCGTGACTTGCCGGGCCTCGGGGCGTTCTGCCTTCCGGGCGTATCGTTTCGGCTGTCGGCGGATTGTAGATCAAGTGGGGCGGGGGCGGACCCTGCCCGTCGGGTGGGTCAGGAAGGGCTGTACGCCAATCGCACATAAATTGGCGCGAACGGCTCGGCCTGGGTGATCTCGACCAGCGACTCGCGCGACAGCTCCAGCATGGCGATAAAGTTGACCACCACCACCGGCACGCCCTTGCCCGAGCGGACCGCGTCCTCGAACAGTTCCGAGAACTCCATGAAGCGCGCATGCTGCAGCCGGCGCAGGATCTGGCTCATGTGTTCGCGCACCGACAGTTCTTCGCGCGAGATCTTGTGGTGCTGGTTCAGCTTGGCGCGCTTGAGCACATCGGCCCAGGCGGCCTGCAGGTCGATGGTTTCGACTTCCGGGAAGCGCGGCGCCAGGCTCTGCTCGATATAGACCTGCGAGCGCAGGAAGTCGCGGCCGAGCTGCGGCACCGTGTCCAGCCGCTGCGCGGCCAGCTTCATCTGCTCGTATTCCAGCAGGCGGCGCACCAGCTCGGCGCGCGGGTCCTCGGCGTCTTCATCGCTATCGGCCTTCTTGACCGGCAGCAGCATGCGCGACTTGATCTCGATCAGCATGGCCGCCATCAGCAGGTACTCCGCCGCCAGCTCCAGGTTGGTCTTGCGGATCTGCTCGATGTACGACAGGTACTGCCGCGTGACCTGCGACATCGGGATGTCGAGGACGTTGAAGTTCTGCTTGCGGATCAGGTACAGCAGCAGGTCCAGCGGGCCTTCGAACGCTTCCAGGAAGATTTCGAGCGCATCGGGCGGGATGTACAGGTCCTGCGGCAGCTTGAACAGCGGCTCGCCGTACAGGCGCGCGAAGGCCATCCCGTCGACCATGTCGGCGGGCTCCCCGGGTCCGGCAAGGTTGTCGGCAGCGCCGGCAACCGCGACGGGCAGCGGCAGCTTGTCCTGGTCGGCTGTGCTCATCGCCGGTGACCGGGCGTGCTGGCGGGGATCAGTTGTCCTGCGAGTAGACGTACGGCTTCTGGGCTACGCGCGAGGCTTGGGCGCGGGCGCGCTCTTCCAGGTCGATCGGCGCCTTGTCCCACAGCAGGGCGCGGCCGTCGCGCTGCTCGGCCTCGAGCGTCGGGCGCTCTTGCTTGAGCTGCTTCAGGAACTGGGTGATCTCGGATTCGTACATTGCCATGGTGAAACCGTATGCGCCGCTTGGAGCGCGTAATGGATACAGTGGGGCAGGATTTTACAGTATCGGCCCGTCGCGGGGACGTATTTGCGCCCACCGGCGGCTTCCGGGGGTAGGAAGATTCCGGCCGCAGGCCTGTGTGTGGTCAAATACCGACTTCGTATGTGTGGACAAAGAGCGATGCCGAAAGACACCGCTATCTCTGCTGACTGTGCGCCCGAGGCGCCCGGCGACAACAACGGATGAGGATCGACCTGGCCAGGACGACAGCCCGCCGGGGCCGCCCAGACATGCCGGATGCGGCGCATCCGGCCCCGATCGCCCCGCTCCCGGTGCGGGCGCGCGCGGCTGCGTATGCGCTCGCCGCGATGCTGCTGCTGCCGGCCGCGGCCCATGGCGCCTACAAGGTAGAGGTTGAAGCCCCCAAGCCGATCAAGGAGATGCTCGAAGAGCACCTCGACCTGTCGCGCTACAAGGACCGCGCCGACCTGTCGCAGGACCAGTTCGACTACATGGTCGAGACCGTGGGCGAGCAGGTGCGCCAGTTCACCTCGACCGAAGGTTATTTCGACCCGGCCACCACCACGCGCGTGGAGGGCGAGGGCGACGGACGCGTGGTCCATGTCACCGTGGACCCGGGCGCACGCACGCTGATCCGCAATGTCGATGTCCAGGTGACCGGGCCGGCGGCGACGCGCTCGCCCGAGCAGGTGGCCGAGATGAAGGCCAAGTGGGGCCTGCCGGTGGGCGACCCGTTCCGCCAGGCGGACTGGGACAAGGCCAAGGAAGACGCGCTGGTGACGCTGCAAAGCCACAACTACTACGGCGCGCGGCTGGCCGCGTCGCAGGCGCGGGTGGAGCCGGACGAACTGCGTGCCGACCTGTCCGCGCACTACGCCAGCGGTCCGTCCTACCTGCTGGGGCCGCTCAAGGTCACCGGCACGCGCCGCTACCCCGAGCAGATCATCTACAACGTCAACCCGCTCAACGAGGGCGAGCCCTACCGCGTGGAACGGCTGCTGGAATTGCAGCGCGCCGTCCAGAACCAGCCGTATTTCTCCAACGTGCAGGTCGACCTGGAACCGCCGCCGGATGCCGACAAGGCGCCGGACGGCGTGGTCACCGCGCCGGTCTCGGTGCGCGTGCGCGAATACCCGGTGCACCGGCTCAACAGCGGCGTCGGCTTTACCACCGACACCGGCGCCCAGGTGGAAGGACGCTATTCCTACTACAACCTGTTCAACCGCGCCTGGACCTTCGACTCGCAGGCGCGGATCGAACAGAAGCGTACCTACATGTTCGCCGAGGCCGCGATGCCGCCGTCCCGCGGCGCCTACCGCAACAGCGTGTACAGCAGCTACGAGCGCACCATCGATATCGAGAACACCGATACCACCAGCCTGCGCGCGGGCCTGAAGCGCTCTCGCTCGCGCGAGAAGTTCGATGTCACCACGTCGCTCGATTTCTACTACGACAAGCTGGTGCCCGAGGGCCAGGCCGCCCAGATCAGCAAGGCATTGGTGCCCGCCTTCGCGTGGACCCGGCGCGATGTCGACAACCCGGTCTTCCCGCGCCGCGGCAACGTGATCAATACCCAGATCGGCGTGGCCGCCCGCGGCTTCCTCAGCGATGCCACCTTCCTGCGCCTCTATGGCCGCATCCGCCAGTACATCCCGGTGGGCACGCGTGACCTGGTGGTGGCGCGGCTGGAACTGGGCGCTGACCTGACCGGCGACAGTTCCGGCCAGATCCCCGCAACGCTGCGTTTCCGCGCCGGCGGCACCGATTCGATCCGCGGCTACACCTACCAGTCGATCGGCACGCCCAGCGGCTCCAGCATCCTGCCGGCCAAGTACCTTGGCACCGGCAGCCTGGAGTACCAGTACTGGTTCAAGCCGGACTGGGGCGTGGCGGTGTTCTGGGACCTGGGCACGGCCGCCGACAACCTGCGCGGCGTGACGATCTACAACGGCGTGGGCGTCGGCGTGCGCTGGCGCACGCCGGTGGGGCCGCTGCAGCTGGACGTCGGCTACGGCATCCAGGAACAGCAGTTCCGGCCGCATATCTCGCTGGGGGTCGCGTTCTGATGGCCGCCCTCGCGCCCGGGATGCCGGCATGAGCGCCCACGACCTGCCCGACGTGCCCGGCGAAGGCACGCCCGGCGAGCCGAACCCGCCCGCGCCGCGCAAGCGCCGGCGCGTATGGCGCGCGCTCGGCTGGTTGCTTGGCGTGCTGCTGGTGCTGGTGATCGCGCTGATCGGCGCCGGCGTGGCGGCACTGAGCACCGAGGCCGGCACGCGCCACCTGTGGACCCTGGCCACGCGGCTGTCGGCCGGCATGCTCAGCGGCCGGCTCGAAGGCGGCACGGTGGCGCATGGCTTGCGGCTGCGCGACGTGGTCTTTGCCAGCGGCCAGACCCGTGTGATGGTGGACCGCGTCGATGGCAGCTGGGCCATGACCTGGCAACCGCGCCGCCTCCATTTCGACTACCTGCGCATCGGCAAGGCCGAGGTCCGGCTGGGCCCGTCGGAGCCGAGCAGCGAGCCGGCGCAGATGCCGAAGTCGCTGGAACTGCCGCTGGCGATCGACGTCGACGCGCTGACGCTGGAGCGGCTGGCGCTGCTGCAGGGCACGGCGCCTGCCGCCGAGCCGATGGTGTTCGCCAACCTGTCCGGCGCGCTGCACAGCGACGGCCAGCACCATCGCGTCAGCGTGGACAAGCTGGAGACGCCGTTCGGCAAGCTTGCGGCCAACGCCCAGATCGGCGCACGCGCGCCCTTCCCGCTCAGCGCCGAGGCGCTGCTGGAAGCGAGCTGGCAAAAGGAATCCTTTGCCGTCAACGCCACCGCCAGGGGCACGCTCGAAACCTTGCGCGCCGAGCTGCAGGCGAACGGCGACCGCATCCATGCGCGCGCCGGCGCCGACCTGACGCCGTTCGGCAAGGTGCCGTTCACGCAGTTGCTGGTCGATGGCGAGGGCATCAACCCGCGGCTGTTCAGCCCCACCGCGCCGCAGGCCAACCTGACGGTGCATGCCGAGCTGAGGCCGGTGGATGGCGCGGCGGCGGCTGCGGCGGCGCCAGCCGCTTCCGCACCCGCGGCATCGGCACCCGCGGCATCGGCACCTGCAGCATCTGCCCCTGCCGCCGCGCCGCCGCCCGCGCCGCTGGCCGTCGCTGGCGACATCGCTATCCGCAACCTCGAAGCCGGCCCGCTCGACAAGGAGCGCTTGCCGGTGCGGTCGGTGCGCGCCCATGTCGAACTGAGCGAAATGGCGCAGGCCGTCAGCGACCTGCGCGTGGCCCTGACCGGCAAAGCCGAGATCACCGGCGGCGGCAGGCTGCGCGACGGCCGCGGCGGCTTCGACCTGGACGTGCACCGGCTCGACCCGGCCGCGCTGCATGGCTCGCTGACCAGCGCCAGCCTGTCCGGGCCGGTGGTGCTGCGCATGGAGCCGGGCCGGCAGAGCGTGGCGCTGGACCTGTCCGGCGCGGCGCTCAAGCTGTTCGCCGATGCCAGCGTGGACGCCGACACCGTTACGCTGGCCACGCTGCGCGCGACCGTGGGTCCCGGCGTGCTGACCGCCGAAGGCAAGCTCGGACTGAAGGACAAGCAGCCGTTCAGCTTCAAGGGCAAGCTGGCGTCGTTTGATCCGTCGCGGCTCGCCAAGGTGGCCGCGGGCCGCATCAACGCCGACTTCAGCGCCAGCGGCGAGATTGCCCCGGTGCTTGGCGTGGCGCTCGATTTTGCCGTGCACGAGAGCGAATACGCGGGCCTGCCGATGACCGGTGGTGGCAAGGTGCGGCTCGCCGGCGAGCGGCTGCTCCCGAGCGAAGCCGCACTCAACATGGCCGGCAACCAGGCCAACCTGCGCGGCAGCTTCGGCGCGCGCGGCGACCAGCTCAGGCTGGCGGTCGACGCGCCGCAGCTGGAGCGCCTGAAGTTCGGCGTGGCCGGCAAGCTCAAGCTCGACGCCACCATCACCGGCACGCTGAAGAAGCCCGAGGTGGTGGCCGACTACAACGCGCAGGCGCTGGAGGTCGGACCGCACAAGGTGGCCACTGCCAGCGGCCACGCCGAAGTGCGCGGCGGGCTGGACGGCCCGCTGTCGGTGCAACTGGCCGCGCGCGACTACCGAGGGCCGCAGGCCAGCCTCAGCACGCTCGATGCCACCCTCAAGGGCACCCAGGCCAGCCACGTCTTCGACATCAAGGCGGCCGGCAGCCTGAACCGCCGGCCATTGCAGCTCGCGCTGGCGGGGCAGGGCGCATGGAAGGGGCAGGATGGATGGAACGGCACCATCCGCACGCTGGAAGAACGCAGCACGGTCAACCTGCGGCTGGCCGCGCCGACGCAGCTGCTGGTCGCGGACCAGCGCGTGCGCCTGGGCGCCACGCGGCTGCTGCTGGACAACGCCACGCTCGCCATCGACAGCTTCGACTGGGACCATGGCCGCATCCGCAGCCAGGGCACGCTGAACGGGCTGCAGGTCGGCCACGTGCTCGAACTGATGGAAACCATTACCGGCGAAAAGCCGCCGGTGCGCTCCGACCTGGTCATCGACGGCCGCTGGAACCTGGCGCTGGCCGAGACCGCGAGCGGGTTTGCCGAAGTGCGCCGGCGCAGCGGCGACCTGTCGGTCAATGCGGGCCGCGGCTTCACCACGATGGGCCTGGGCGAGACCAGCCTGCGCGCCGAGGCGGGTGGCAACCGCATCACGCTGCGCGGGGGCATGGTGTCGGGGCGCATCGGCAAGGTGGCGGTCGATGCCTCGGCGGGGCTGGTGCAGGAGCAAGGCCTGCAGACGGTGGGGCCGGCGTCGACGCTGGCGGGCACCGTCACGATCGACGTGCCACGACTGAAATCGCTCGAGGCGCTGACCGGGCCGCAGTATGCCTTCGACGGGCGCCTGGCCGCCGCGCTGCGGCTGGGCGGCACGGTCGGCGCGCCGCTGCTGGCCGGCACCGTCGATGGCGACAACCTCGCCGTCACGCTGTACGACCTGGGCCTGCGCCTGACTGATGGCACCGTGCGCGTGGCGCTGGACCAGAACACGGTGGAGCTGAAGCACGTCGAATTCCACGGCGGCGATGGCAAGATCACCGCCACCGGCAACGTCAAGCTCGGCGAAGCCGATCCCAACCTGACCGGCAAGATCGTCGCCGACAAGCTGCAACTGTTTGCCAGCCCGGAACGCACGCTGGTGGTGTCGGGCGACGCCAGCATCGCCAACGAGAACAAGCAGATCGTGATCCGCGGCAAGTTCCGCGTCGACCGCGGCCTGTTCGATCTGCCCAAGGCCGGCGCGCCGGTGCTGGGCGACGACGTGGTGGTAATCCGCCGCAAGGACCAGCGCGCGGTCAAGACCGCCGCGACGCCGGTGGTGCCCGAGACCAAGCCGGCGAGCAAGTTCAGCCCGGTGATCGACCTGACCGTCGACCTGGGCAACGACTTCCGCTTCCGCGGCGCGGGCGCCGACCTGCTGCTGGCCGGTCAGCTCGGGGTCAGGAGCGAACCGCTGGTGCCGCTCAAGGCCGTCGGCACGGTGCGCGTGACGGATGGCACCTACGAGGCGTTCGGCCGCAAGCTGAACATCGAGCGCGGTATCATCAATTTCAACGGGCCCATCGACAACCCGAACATGAACATCCGCGCCATGCGCCGCAACCAGGAAGTGGAGGCGGGCGTCGAGGTGACCGGCACGGTGCGGCTGCCGCGCGTGCGGCTGGTGTCGGAGCCCAACGTTCCCGACGAAGACAAGCTGTCCTGGCTGATGTTCGGCTACGGCGCCGAAAGCGCCGCCGCGGGCCAGCAGCGCCAGCTGGGCGGTGCCGCGATGGGCGGCGCGGCGCTCGGCCTGATCGGCGGCAAGGCGGGCAAGGGCATCGTCTCGCATTTCGGCATCGAGGAGTTCTCGATCGGGCCCAGCACCGCGGGCCTGAACGACCAGCAGGTGGTCAGCATGGGCAAGGCCATTACCGACCAGATCGCGGTAGGCTATGAGCAGAGCCTGACCTCGGCCTCCAACGTGGTGAAGCTGACCTGGCAGTTCTCGCGGCGCTGGTCGCTGATTGCCAAGGGCGGCTCCATCAACGGATTGTCGGTCTTGTTCAACCGCCGCTTCGACAGCTGGGCGATCCTGTTCTCGGGCGCCTCGAACCGCAGCGGCACCAGGAGGAGCCAGGATGACGGCCAGACACTCGATCCCGAAAGCGCCGCGCAGGCCGCCTCGTCAGTCATTGCCGAGCCCGTGCGCCGCTGAAGCAAGCCCCGCCCACCTACGCCCCGCCAACTACGCGTCGCCGCGACGCCTTGCCGCCATGGGACTGATTGCCTCTGTGCTTGCGCTGTTCGGCTGCGACCAGCGCAAGGTCGATGAAGCGATGAAGAAGGCGGGCGAAACCGCGCGCAATACCTGGAATGCGATCAAGCCTGACAGCGAGCTGTTCAAGGGCATCGTGCCCGGCCAGTCCACCGAGGAAGAGCTGCGGCGCCAGGCCGGCAAGCCGGAGATCGTCTGGGAAGAGGCCGACGGCGGCCGCCGGCTGGAGTATCCGCGCGGACCGGAGGGCACGACCACGTGGATGGTCACCATCGGTGCGGACGGCAAGGTCGCGCGCATCGAGCAGGTGCTGACGCCGGAGAACTTCGCGCGCGTGCGCGCCGGCATGAGCAAGGACGATATCCGCCGCCTGCTGGGCAAGCCGACCAAGATCGAGGCGTTCGCGCTGAAGAAGGAAGAAGTGTGGGGCTACCGCTGGATGGAGACCTCGACCGACAAGGCCTTCTTCAACGTGCATTTCAACACCGATGGCACGGTGACGACGACTTCGCGCAGCGACGATCCGTCGAGGATGCAGGGCGGCTGACGCACGGCGCCGCGGCGCCGTTACCGTCCGAGCCGGGGCGATCACACAAGCAGATGGCAGGCCGCCACATGCATCGGCTTGCCGTCACCATGCGGAGCCAGCTGCCGCAGGCGCGGCAGGTCCTTGCCGCATGCCGGCGCCGCGCGCGGGCAGCGCGGATGGAACTTGCAGCCCGGCGGCGGGTTCAGTGCCGAATCGATCTCGCCCAGGATCAGCCCCTCGGCCGGCTGGTGGTCCGGATCCGGCCGCGGCGCAGACCCGAGCAGCGCCTGCGTGTACGGATGGCGCGGCGCGCCGAACACCGCCAGGCTCGGCCCGCTCTCGGCCATGCTGCCCAGGTACATCACGCCCACCGCCGAACTGAAGTGCTCCACCAGCGCCAGGTCGTGCGCGATCATCACATAGGCGATGCCGAAACTGCGCTGGATGTCCGCCAGCAGGTTGACGATCTGCGCGCGGATCGACACATCCAGCGCCGAGGTCGGCTCGTCCAGCACGATCAGCCGCGGCTGCAGCGCCAGCGCGCGCGCCACCGCGATGCGCTGGCGCTGCCCGCCGCTGAACTCGTGCGGATACAGGTCGAGCGCGCCGGGCGGCAGGCCGACGATCTCCAGCAGCTCGAGCAGGCGCCGGCGCAGCGCCGCACGGTCGCCGCCGAGGCCGTGCGCGAGGAGCGGCTCGGCCAGCAGGATGCCGACCTTCAGGCGCGGATTGAGCGACGAGGACGGATCCTGGAACACCGCCTGCACCTGGCGCCGGTAGGCCAGCACGCCCTTGCGGCCGAGCGTGAGCACGTCCTGGCCGTCGAAGCGGATGGTGCCGGCGCTGGGGCGCTCGAGCAGCAGCAACTGCCTGGCGATGGTGGTCTTGCCGCAGCCGGACTCGCCCACCAGCGCGTAGGTCTGGCCGGCATCGACGGCAAAGCTGACGCCGTCGACGGCGCGCACCGTGCCGCCGCCGTGTACGGGAAAGTGCTTCTTCAGGTCTTGGACTTCGAGCAGCATGGGGCCTCCTGAGCGCGTGGGGCTTAACCGGCCGAAGCCAGCCAGCAACTGACCTTGTGGCCGGATTCCAGCTCGATCTCGGGCGGATAGGCGTCGTCGCACAGTGGCTTGCGGTGCGGGCAGCGCGCGGCGAAGCGGCAGCCGTGCGGCGGATCGATCAGGCTGGGCGGGCTGCCGGAGATCGCATACAGTCGCTCGCGCTTTTCGCCGAAATGCGGGATGGACTTGAGCAGCGCCTGCGTATAGGGATGGGCGGGCCGCTTGTACAGCGTGCGCACGTCGCCGGTCTCGATAATGCGCCCCCCGTACATCACCGCCACGCGATGGCAGATGCTGGCGGCCACGCCGAGGTCATGCGTGATCAGGATGATGCCGACGCCGGTCTGAGCCTGGATCTTGCGGAACAGCGCCATGATCTGCACCTGGATGGTCACGTCCAGCGCGGAGGTCGGCTCGTCGGCCACCAGCAGCCGCGGCGCGCTGGCGATCGCCATGCCGGTCACCACGCGCTGGCGCATGCCGCCGCTGAACTGGTGCGGGTAGTCGTCGAGCCGCGTCTGTGGGGAGGGGATGCGCACGCTTTCCAGCACCTGCACCACCTGGCGGCGGCGCGCCTCGCGGCTGTCCGCGCGGCCGTGGTAGTGCAAAGGCGCGCCGACCTGGTCGCCGACGGTGAAGACCGGGTTCAGCGAGGTCAGCGGGTCCTGCGAGATCATCGCGATCTTGCGGCCGCGGTACTCGCGGCTCATGGCTTTCTCGGGGAGCTGCAGCAGGTCGGTGCCGTCGAGCAGGACCTTGCCGCCCAGTTGCGCGCCGCGCGGCAGCAGGCGCAGGATCGACAGGATCGTCATCGACTTGCCCGAGCCGGACTCGCCCACCACGCCCAGCGTCTCGCCCTCGTGCACGTGCAGGTCCACGCCGTCCACCGCGCGCACCAGTCCGCGGCGCAGGTCGAGATGCGTGGTCAGGCCCTGCACCGACAGCATCGGCGCGGCGACGTCGCGGACACCCGGCGCGACGGGGACAGCTTGTTGTTGCGTCATGTCCTGGCTGGTGCCGTTCATAGCTGTCTCCTTTTCGGGTCGAAGTGGTCGCGCAGCCAGTCGCCCAGCAGGTTGGACGCCAGGCAGGTCGCCATGATGGCCAGCCCCGGCATGGTGATGGCCCACCATGCATTGGTGATGTAGTTGCGCGCGTCGGCCAGCATCAGGCCCCAGGACACGTCGGGTTGCTGGATGCCCAGGCCGAGGAAGCTCAGCGAGGCCTCGAAGATGATCACCTGGCCGACCTGCAGCGTGGCCAGTACCAGCAGCGTATTGAGCAGGTTGGGCAGCAGGTGGCGGCGGAAGATGGTGGCAGTGCCGCAGCCGGCCACGCGCGCCAGCGCCACGTAGTCGCGCTGCTTCAGCGACATCACCTCGCCGCGCACGATGCGCGCGTACCAGGTCCAGTAGGTGATCACGATGACCAGCACCACGGTCTCGAAGCCCGGGCCCAGCACCGCGGCCAGCACCAGTGCCAGCGCCAGCGCCGGGATCGACATCTGGATATCGACCAGCCGCATGATCAGCGCGTCGAGGCGCCCGCCGAAGTAGCCGGCCAGCATGCCTGCCACGGTGCCGATGCCGCCCGAGATCAGGATGGCGTACAGCGCCACCACCAGCGAAATGCGCGTGCCGGCCATGATGCGGCTGAGCAGGTCGCGGCCCATGTTGTCGGTGCCGAGCGGATAAGCCCAGCTGCCGCCTTGCAGCCATGCCGGCGGCTGGAATGCGAGGCCGAGGTCGAGGCCGTTGGGGTCGTGCGGCAGCAGCGCTTCGCCGCCGATGGCGCAGGCCAGCAGCAGCGGGAACACGGCCAGCGCGAACCAGGGCAGGGTGCCCAGCTCGCGCCGGCGCCGCTTGCGGGCCAGCGGCGCCGCCGTGGATGCGGGAGGGATGGCGATCTCAGGCATGGCGGATCCTCGGGTCGATCAGTCCGTAGCTCAGGTCGACCAGCAGGTTGGACAGCACGAACAGCACGGAGGTGAGCATCACGCCCGCCTGCACCACGGGGAAATCGCGCGCGAACACCGCTTCGACCACGGTGCGGCCGACGCCCGGCCAGGCGAAGATGACTTCCACCACGAAAGCGCCGCCCAGCATCGCCGCGAAATACACGCCGAGGATCGTGACCAGCGGGATCGCCGCATTGCGCAGCGCGTACTTCCACACCAGCACGCCTTCCGGCAGGCCCATGGCGCGGCCCATGCGGATGTAGTCGCTGTCGAGCACGTCGAGCATGGCCGAGCGCACCACCCGCGTCTGCGCCGCCACCGGATACCAGCCCAGCGCGATCGCTGGCAGCACCAGGCTGTTCCACGAATCGCGCCCGAATGCCGGCAGCCAGTTCAACTGCACCGCGAAGAACAGGATCAGCAGCAGCCCGACCCAGAAGTTGGGCATGGCCTGCCCGAGCATGGCGAAGACCTTGGCGAAGCGGTCGAACCATGAGCCACGGTACACCGCCGACAGCACGCCGAACGGCACCGCCATCGCGATCGAGAAGCCCAGCGCGGCCAGCGCCAGTTCCACCGTGGCCGGCAGACGTTCCAGGATCAGGCCAAGTGCCGGCTCCTGCCAGCGGTAGGAGTTGCCGAAGTCGCCGGTGACGGCATGGCTGAGGAAGACCAGGTACTGCGCCACCAGCGGCTGGTCCAGGCCGAGGTGCTGCCGGGTCTGCTCGATCACCTGGGGCGGCGCATCGGCCGGCAACAGCAGGGCAAGCGGGTCGCCGGACAGGCGCGAGATCAGGAAGATGATCACGCTCGCGCCCAGTATGCTGATCAGTCCGTGCAGCAGGCGTTTCGCGATGGGCATGACAGGCTCCGTGGGGATAGCGTCAGCGGGGATGCCGCGTCCGGCGCGCACGCGGCGCGTGGCGGACGCGGCGGCGGGTCAGCGCTGCTTCCAGCTCACTTCCTGGAACGAGCGCCAGTAGTCGCGGATGGGCCAGGGCACGTAATCGATCTTGTTGTCGCGCCAGGCAAAGGTCACCAGCGGCCGGTACGTCGGCAGCCCACCCAGCACGCGCTCCTGCTTGAGCCGCGCGATCTGCTTCAGCAACGCAGTGCGCGCGGCGGGATCCATGGTGTGGCGCTGTTTCTCGACCAGGGCATCGACCTCGGGGTCGTTGGTGTAGGAGTAAGTGCCCCAGCCGCCGCCGCCCTGGTAGCTGTGCAGGTGGCCGGACCATGCCAGGCCGGGGTCGCCGGGCAGGCCCTGCGACCACATCCAGCTCAGCACGCCATCCATTTCGGGCGGGCCGGAGCGGCCGCGCTTGCCAAGGCTGATCCACGCTCCGTATTCCAGGTTGCGCACCTGGCAGCGGATGCCGACCGAGCTCAGGTAGGCGTACATGGCTTCGCCGACTTCCTTCACGCCCGGCTCGCGCGGCGTGGTGAGGTTGTAGCAGGGCGTGTCGAAGCCGTTGGGATAGCCCGCCTGCTTCAGCAGCTCGCGCGCACGCTTCTGGTCGAACGGGTAGGGCTTGAGCGCGGGATCGTAGCCGTTCGATTCCTTGCCCACCTGCGCGTAGCGCTCGCCCTGGCCGAACAGCACGCGCTTGATGATGGCGTCGACGTCGATCGCATGCGCCGCCGCCTGCCGCACGCGCACGTCGTTGAACGGCGACTTCGCCATTTGCGTGTTGAAGTTGAGGAAGAGGTTGTTGCCGCTCACCAGCGTGACGGTTTTCACGCCCGGCATCTTCCTGAACTCATCGACCATCGAGGGCGGCACATTGTCGATGAAATCGACCTTGCCGGTCTTGAACGCCGCCACCCGGGTCAGATCCTCGGGGATCACCTTGATGGTCAGTTCCTTGACGCCCGGGCGCTTTTCCTTGTTCCAGTAGCCGTCGAAGGCTTCCAGCTTGAGCTCGTCCTTGACGGTGCGCGAGACGAACTTCCACGGGCCGGTGCCGACGGGCTTGCGCGCGAATTCTTCCTCGCCGACCTTCTGGATGTACTTCTTGGGCATCGCCCACAGCTGCATGTTGCCGACGATGAACTGCGCATCGGGCTCCTTGAAATGCAGCTTGAAGTGGTGTGGGTCGACGATCTCGAAGCGTTCGATCGACGAGACGTAGTGCGAGAAGAAGCTGCCCTTCGGGTCGCGCTGGCGCTGCCAGGAAAACTCGAAGTCCTCGGCCGTGAGCGGGTCGCCGTTGTGGAAACGCACGCCCTTGCGCAGTTGCACGTCCAGCACCGGCTTGCCATCCTTGCCGGTCTCCAGCTTCCAGCTTTCAGCCAGCCAGTTCTCGTCCTTGAGCGCGGCATTGCGGCGCACCAGCATCTCGAAGATCTGGCCAACAAAATAGTGGTCGACGCCGGCAGAGATCTTGACCGGATCGAGCGTGGTGGATTCCGCGCCGAAAGCGACGGTGAGGCTGCCGGTGGCTGCCGGGGTGGCCGCCGGGGTGGCCGCCGAGGGAGGCGCTGCATTCGCAGCGCCCGTCACCGGCACGGTGGCTGCGGCCAGCATGCCGGCCAGCAGGCGGCGCCGGGCGGCGTCGGTCAATTTCGGTTGCATGGTGTCTCCTCCTGTGGCGCCGTCGGATGCGGCGTGGTTGGTATGAAGAACGGGCCCGCTCAGCGCGGGAAACTGTTCTCGAGCTGACGCACCACGTCCAGCAGGCGCGGGCGCACCTCGTCGAGCAGGAACGACGGGGACAGGCGGAACGCCGGCCCGCCCACGTTGATCGCCATCGGCGCCATGCCATGGCCCGGCGCGAAGCCGCGCGCAATGCCGTGGACGTCTTTCTGCCAGTCGCCCATCGAGCAGGCCACGCCAAGCGCGCGGTGGTCGGCGAGCGCATGCTCGATGCCCCGAAGCAGCCGCGGCCACGCCACGTCGTCGATCTCTCGCACCTGCTCCAGGAAGTCCTGCCGCTGCTCCGGCGGCACCACCGCCAGCCAGGCCCGGCCGATGGCCGACGTGGCCACCGGGATGCGCGAGCCGGTATCGAGCGTGAGTGCGATGGCCTCGGCGCTGCGGCAATGCTCGACATAGATCATCGAGAAGCGGTCGCGCGTGCCCAGCGAGACCGTGCCGCCGGAGAAATCCGCTAGTTCCTGCATCAGCGGACGGGCCACCTTGCGGATATCCAGCCGCGACAGCATGGCGCTGCCCAGCCGCAGGCAGGCCGTGCCCAGGCTGTACTTGCTGCTGCCATGTTCGTGCGCCAGGTAGCCCAGCCGCGTCAGCGTCGAGGTCAGGCGCGACACCGTGGACTTGGGCAGCCGGCAGCGCTCGGCGATCTCCTGGTTGCCCAGCGCGCGGTCGCTGGTGCGGAAGCAGGCCAGCACTTCCAGCCCGCGCGCCAGCGCGGTGACGAAGTGGCGGTCCGCCTTGGCGGCGCCGCCCGGTGTGGATCGGTCATGCATGGCCGTTGGCTCCTCGGTTTGCCGTTGACCGCCAGCCGCCTGCGTGGCGCGCCCCGTCGGGGCACGCCAGCGCGGCGCGGATTGCCGCGCGGTTCAGCGGCTGGCTTCCGCGTCCAGCAATGCCTGCAGCTCGACCTTGCGCACCTTGCCGGTGGCGGTCAGCGGCAACTCTGGCAGGATGCGGATCTCGGGCACCTTGTAGACCGCCATCTGCTCGCGGCACCAGGCGCGCAGCGTGTCCGCGGAGGTGCCGTCGGCATGTTCCGGGCGCAGGCGGATAAAGGCCACCGGCACCTGGCCCTTGTCCGCGTCGGCGCGGCCCACCACGGCCGAGCCCAGCACCGCCGGGTGGCGCGACAGCAGCACTTCCAGCTCGGAGGGGAACACGCTCATGCCGCGCACCTTCAGCATCTCCTTGCGCCGGCCGAGGAAGTGCAGGTAGCCGGCCTCGTCATAGGCGCCGATATCGCCGGTGCGGAACCAGCCGTCGCGGAACACTTCGGCGTCGACGTCCGGGCGCCCCCAATAGCCCTTGAGCAGCGACGGGGTGCTCACCACGATTTCGCCTTCCGCGTCGATGGGCAACACCGCGCCGGTGTCGAAGTCGCAGATCTTGATGCGCGTGCCCGGCACGGGCAGGCCGACGAAGACCGGGCGGCCGCGCAGGTCCATGTCGTCGGCCTGCATGCCGGTGGTGAAGGTGTCGCTGGTATGGGTCTCGGTCATGCCCCACGCGCCCTCGGCAATGATGCTGCCGGTGAGCGCGTGCCAGCGCTGGCGTATGTCGGGCGTGATCTTGCGGATGAACGAGGCGGCGCGCGTGTGCTGCAGCGAACTCAGGTCGTAGCCGCCGGCGTCGGGGTGGTTCATCAGCTCGACGGCGTTGTCCACTACCAGGAAGGTGCGGTTGACGCGATAGCGCGCGATCGCGGCCATCACCGCCACCGGATCCCAGCGCGCCAGCAGCACGAGGGTGGCACCGCTGAAGACCGGGCTGATCAGCCCGAGGTTCTCGCCGGCGATCCAGAACATCGGCAGGAAGTTGAGCATCACCTCGTCGGAGCCTTCTGCCAGGCTGCCGGCGTCGGCGCTGCCGGACATCGCGTACGAGGCCGCCGCGGTGTAGACCATGTCGCGCTGCGTGTGCATGCAGCCCTTGGGCAGGCCGGTGGTGCCGCCGGTGTAGTTGAGCGCGGCCAGCGCGTCCAGGTCCACCGGCGGCAGCGCGCCGGCCGGCCCGGTCTGGCGCAGCGCGTGCAGCAGGTCGGTGGCACCCTTCACCTCCAGCGGCGGCGCATCCAGGCCGGCGGGCAGCGGCAGCGTGGGCTGGTCCGGCAGCATCGCGCCCGCACTGGTGGTGTAGATGGTGCGCAACCGTGTCTGCGCGCGCACCGACATCAGCAGCGGCGCCAATTGGTCCTGCACGATGATGGTGGTGGCGCCGGCATCGTTCAGCTCGTAGACCAGTTCGTGTTCCTTGAAGAGCGGGTTGACCGGCACATAGACCGCGCCCAGTTTCAGGATGCCGTAGAAGACCACGTGGAACTGCGGGCAGTTGCCCATCATCACCGCGACCCGGTCGCCTGCGCCGATGCCGTCGGCCTTGAGCCGCGCGGCGCAGCGCTCGGACAGGTCGTCGAGTTCGGCATAGGTGACGGTGGTGCCGTACCACTCCAGCGCGGGATGGCGGGGCCGCTTGCGCGCCCACGCGCGCAGGTAGTCGCCCAGCGGCGCTTCGCCGTGCGGATAGGCCGGGGCGGTGGGCAGGCCGGCGGGCCAGATCTTGCGATGCCGGGCTTCCAGGTCTTCGAAGAACGCTTGCTCGTTCATTCCTGCTGTCTCCTGTCGCTATTGTCCTGACTGTCCGTGCCGTGCCGTGCCGTGCCGGCCGTTGCCGCTACCAGGCGTCGACGTAGCTTCGCACCGGCCGGTCCGGATTCGCCGCGCCGGCGTCCAGGCCGCTGACCAGCCACTGGCGCGTGGCCGCGGGGTCGATCACGGCGTCGATCTCCAGCGCCGCCGCCGCGTTGATGGCGTGGCCGCGTTCGTACATCTGCGCCACCAGCTGCTGGTACAGCGCGTCGCGCTGCGGGCCCGCCGGCAGCGCTTCCAGCTCCTTGCGGAAGCCCAGCCGCACCGCGCCTTCCAGGCCCATGCCGCCGAACTCGCCGGTCGGCCACGACACCGTGAACGACGGCGCGCGGAAGCCGCCCGCCGCCATCGCCATCGCGCCCAGGCCATAGCCCTTGCGCAGCACCACCGCCAGGAACGGCACGCGCAGCTTGGCGCCGATCACGAACATGCGCGACACGTGCCGCACCTGCGCGCGCGCCTCGACCTCCGGGCCGACCATGAAGCCCGGTGTGTCGATCAGCGAGACGATGGGCAGCCCGTGCGCGTTGCACAGCTGCATGAAGCGCGCGGCCTTGTCCGCGGCGTCGGCGTCGATGGCGCCGCCGAGGTGGCGCGGATTGCTGGCGAGGATGCCCACCGGCCGCCCCTCGATGCGCGCCAGCGCGGTGTGGATGCCGGTGCCGAAGCCGGCGCGCAGTTCCAGCACACTGCCGGCGTCGGCCAGGCCGGCGATGGCGGCACGGGTGTCGTACACGCGCAGGCGGTTCTCCGGCACCACGTGGCGCAACGCCATCGGATCCGGCGCCTGCCAGTCGGCGACGCGGCCCTGGAACATCGACAGGTAGTGCCTCGCCGCGGCCACGGCGGCGGCTTCGTCGTCGACCAGCAGGTCGGCCACGCCGTTGTGGTACTGCACCGCGGCCGGGCCGATATCCTCGGGGCGGAACACCCCCAGGCCGCCGCCTTCGATCATGGCGGGACCGGCCATGCCGATATTGGCGTTGCGTGTCGCGATGATCAGGTCGCAGCAGCCCAGCAGCGCGGCGTTGCCGGCGAAGCAGCGCCCGGAGGCGATGCCCACCACCGGCACTTCGCCGCTCAGTTCGGCGAATGCGGCGAACGACGGCTGGTACAGGCCGGCCACCGTGGGAAAATCGACATCGCCCGGACGCCCGCCGCCGCCCTCGGCGAAGATCACCGTCGGCAGCCGGTCCCGCAGCGCGACCGCCAGGATGCGGTCGGTCTTCATGTGGTTGCGCTTGCCCTGGGTGCCGGCCAGCACGGTGGCGTCGTAGGCCAGCACCGCGCAGCGCGCGCGCTCCGGCGCGAACAGGCTGCCGTTGACCGCGCCAGTGCCGGTGATCAGGCCGTCGGCTGGCGTGTTGGCAATCAGGTCGGCCTCGCTGCGCCGGCTGGCCTGCGCGGCCACCGCGAGGCCGCCGTATTCGCGGAAGCTGCCGGCATCGCACAGGTCGTCGATGTTCTCGCGCGCGGTGCGCTGCCCGCGCGCGCGGCGCCGGGCCACCGCATCGGGGCGGGCGGCGTCGTAGAGGAAGGCATGGCGGTCGAGCACCCGCTGCAGGTCGGCGCGGATCGCCGACGGGTCGGTGCGCTCGGCCTCGGTGCCGGCCTCGGCGCCGGCATCGGCCGGTTCCAGCACCAGCATGACCTGGCCTTCGCCAACCTGCGCGCCGGCTTCGGTGCGCAGGTCGATCACGCGACCGGCGCGTTCGGCCACGATGGCGTGCTCCATCTTCATGGCATCGAGCACGGCGACGGTCTGGCCAGCCTTGACCAGCGCGTTGTCGGCCGCCAGCTCGATCACGCGGCCGCCCATGGGCGCGCGCACCGCGCACAGGCCTTCGCCCAATTGCTCGTCGAAGCTCGCCGTGCTGGCCGCGGCGGCCACGCTGGCCGGGCTGCCTGTCGCAAGCGCCTGCCGTGCCGCGCACTGTGCGCCGATCTGCGCGGCACGCTCCAGCAGCTGGGGTAGCGCGGCCTCCATATAGCGCGTGTGCACCTGCTGGCTGGCAAAGTCGTCGCGCTCGGCCAGCGCGCGCAGCAGGTCTAGATTGGTGTCGATGCCGCCGATATTGAATTCGGCCAGCGCGCGCTGCAGGCGCCGCACCGCGTCCGCGAACTGCCCGCTGGCCGAGGTGACGATCAGCTTGGCGAGCAGCGTGTCGTAGTGCGCCGACAGTGCGTAGCCGGTATAGCCGTGGGTGTCGACGCGCACGTCCGGGCCGCTGGGCGGGTCGAAGCGTTCCAGCCGGCCCTGCGCCGGCCGCGCCAGCCCTTGCGCGTCGGTGGACTCGGCATTGACTCGCACCTGGATGGCATAGCCGCGCGCGCGCGGCGGCTGCTGCGGGTCCAGGCCGAGCTCGGCGAGGCGCCGGCCCTGTGCCAGTCCCAGCTGCACCGCCACCAGGTCGATCCCGGTCACCTGTTCGGTGACCGTGTGCTCCACCTGCAGGCGCGGATTGGCTTCGATAAAGACAAAGGGCAGGGCGGCGCCGTCGCGCCGCGCGCCGGGCTCGGGCTCCTCGACCAGGAACTCGAAGGTGCCCAGGCTGCGGTAGCGCGCTTCGCGTGCCAGCGTGCAGGCGGCATCGACGATGCGCCGGCGCAGCGCCGGATCCAGTGCCGGGCTGGGCGCGATCTCGACCACCTTCTGGAAGCGGCGCTGCAGCGTGCAGTCGCGCTCGCCCAGCGCAATCACGCTGTGGCCGTCGCCGGCGATCTGCACTTCGATATGGCGCGCACGCGCGACCAGCCGCTCGGCATAAACGGCGTCGACACCGAAGGCCGAGCGCGCCTCCGAGCGGCAGCGCGCGTAGGCTTCGGGCAGCGCCTCGCGCTCGCGCACCACGCGCATGCCGCGCCCGCCGCCGCCGCCGACCGCCTTGAGCACGATGCCGGCACCGTCCTGTTCGTTGAAGAAGGCCGTGACCGCCTCCAGCGTGGCGGCGCCGGCGGTGGCCGGCATCACCGGCACGCCGCAGCGCGCCGCCAGCGCCAGCGCGTGGCCCTTGTCGCCGAACAGGCTCAACTGCTCAGGCTCGGGCCCGACGAAGACGAGCTCGGCAGCGGCGCAGGCGCTGGCAAAGTCCGCGCGCTCGCTGAGGAAGCCGTAACCAGGGTGGACGGCGTCGCAGCCGGTGGCGCGCGCCGCGTCGATGATGGCTTGAATGTCGAGGTAGGCAGCGGCGCCCTGGCCCTGCAGGGCGACGGCTTCGTCAGCCAGGAGCCGGTGCCGGCTGGCGTGGTCGTCAGTGGCATAGACGGCCACGGTGGCGATGCCAAGGTCTCGCGCGGCGCGCTGCACGCGCAACGCGATCTCGCCGCGGTTGGCGATCAAGAGCTTCTTCACAAGTGTCCCCTTCCGTGCGAAGCGGCTTCACGCAGCCAGTGGGTGCGCGGCACGCTTCTGTCTGTTGGTTTGTGATTCTGCGCAGTGGAATCTACGCGGCAGCTCAACCGAACGCCAAGCGCGATGCGCGGGAACCATGTATGGCATGCCGCGCGTGCATGACCACGCCGCGCACGGAGGCCGCGCGCGGCTTATCTTGTTCTGCTATGCGGAATTCTTGACGCGCAGGCTGCGCGCAAACGGGAGGGGAGCGAAGCGGAGGGGAGCGAAATGCCGGAGAGCGCGGCACGCGCCGCCGGCTTGCGCCGCTCCCCGAGTGCGGAGGAGCGGCGCGGTCCTGCAATCAGCGGATGCGCATCCCCGGCACGGCGCCGCTGTGCGGCTCCAGGATGTACAGGCCCGGCGCGGCCTTCTCGTCAGCCGCGGAGGCCGCCAGGACCATGCCCTCGGACATGCCGAACTTCATCTTGCGCGGTGCCAGGTTGGCCACCACCACGGTCAGCTTGCCGACCAGCTGCTCCGGCGTGTAGGCCGACTGGATGCCCGAGAAAACATTGCGGGTCTTGCCCTCGCCCAGGTCCAGCGTCAGCTGCAGCAGCTTGTTGGAGCCTTCGACCTTCTGGCACTCGACGATCCTGGCCACGCGCAGGTCCACCTTGGCGAAATCGTCGATGGTGATGGTCTCGGCCACCGGCTCGATCGACGGTGCGGCGGCGGGCGCCGCCGCGGCCTGCAGCGAATCGCGGTTGGCGGCCAGCAGTGCATCGACCTGCTTGGCATCGACGCGCGTCATCAGGTGCTGGTACGCCTGCACCGGCCTGGCGGCGGACAGCTGCTTGTCGATCGCGCGCCAGTCGAGCGGTTCGACGTTCAGGAAGCGCTCGACGCCGGCGGCCACGTTCGGCACCACCGGCTTCAGGTACACCGTCAGCAGGCGGAAGGCTTCCAGCGATACCGAGCAGGCGGCGTGCAGCGCGGCACGCTTGCTTTCGTCCTTGGCCAGTTCCCACGGCTTCTCGGTGTCGACGAAGGCGTTGACCGCGTCGGTCAGCTCCATCACCTGGCGCAGCGCCTTGCTGTACTCGCGCGCTTCATACAGCTGCGCGATCTGCGGCGCGGCCTGGCGCAGCTGCTCCAGCAGCGGGTGCGCCAGCGCGGCCTCGTCGACCTTGCCTTCGAAGCGCTTGACCAGGAAGCCCGCCGCGCGGCTGGCGATATTGACATACTTGCCGATCAGGTCGCTGTTGACGCGGGCGATGAAGTCGTCCAGGTTCAGGTCCAGGTCTTCCATGCTCGCATTGAGCTTGGCGGCGAAGTAGTAGCGCAGCCATTCCGGGTTCATGCCGGTGTCGATGTAGCTCTGCGCGGTGATGAAGGTGCCGCGCGACTTGCTCATCTTGGCGCCGTCCACGGTCAGGAAGCCGTGCGCGAACACGTTGGTCGGGGTGCGGTAGCCCGAGAAGCGCAGCATCGCCGGCCAGAACAGCGTATGGAAGTACAGGATGTCCTTGCCGATGAAGTGGTATTGCTCGGCGGTCGAGTGCGGGCCGACCCAGGCGTCGAAGTCGATGCCGCGCTGCTGCGCCAGGTTCCTGAAGCTGGCGTAGTAGCCGATCGGGGCGTCCAGCCACACGTAGAAATACTTGCCGGGCGCGCCGGGGATCTCGAAGCCGAAGTAGGGTGCGTCGCGCGAAATGTCCCAGTCGGACAGCGTCGAGGCCTCGCCCTCGGCGCCCAGCCATTCCTGCATCTTGTTGGCGGCCTCGGGCTGCGCCAGGTCGGCCACCCATTCGCGCAGGAAGGTCTCGCAGCGCTGGTCGGACAGCTTGAAGAAGAAATGCGTCGACGACTTGCGCACCGGCGTGGCGCCGGACACCACCGAGTACGGGTTCTTCAGGTCGGTCGGCACGTAAGTCGTGCCGCAGACTTCACACGAGTCGCCGTACTGGTCCTTGGCGCCGCACTTCGGGCATTCGCCCTTGATGAAGCGGTCCGGCAGGAACATGTTCTTGACCGGGTCGAAGAACTGCTCGACATCGCGCTCGGCGATCAGGTCCTCGGCCTTGAGGGCGAGGTAGATCTTCTCGCACAGCTCGCGGTTCTCTTCGGCGTCGGTGCTGTAGTAGTTGTCGAACGACACCAGGAAGCTGTCGAAGTCGCGCTTGTGCTCGGTCCAGACGCGGTCGATCAGCTGCTTCGGGGTGATGCCTTCCTTCTCGGCGCGCAGCATCACCGGGGTGCCGTGCGTGTCGTCGGCGCCGACGTAGTAGACCTCGTTGCCCATCATGCGCTGGAAACGCACCCAGATATCGGTCTGGATGTATTCCACCAGGTGGCCGATATGGATCTGGCCGTTGGCATAAGGCAGGGCGGATGTGACGAGGATGCGACGTGCGGTCATAGACGAAGAGCCGGTCAGGGGCGGGGAAGATCAGTGGCGACGGCGCTGCACGAGGGCGGGCGCGTGCCGGGGAGGGGCTATTTTAGCAACGTAGTGCCGCAGCTGCGCCGGTTCCGCATGGCGGAATTCTCCGAAATGGCGCGGGGCGATCCGCTGCAAGCGGCCAAAAAAAAAGCGCCGGTCAGAGCCGGCGCAGCTTTCCACAACGGAAAAGGAGGAGAAATCAGGCACCGCCCGGGAGGTCAGCCACCCATCGCGAGCCAGCAACGGTGGCAAGCGGTACCTGTTTCTATGACTAGGTCATCCCTGAATTGGTTTCAAAAAAATTTCGACGCGGCGATTTTGTTGCCGGCCGGCCTCGGTGGCGTTGTCTGCAACGGGCTGGGCCTGGCCGCGGCCCTCGGCCGTCAGGCGGTTCCGTGCGACGCCGCGGTCACCCAGGTAGCTCGCCACGCTCTGCGCCCGGCGCTGCGACAGCTGCATGTTGTAGCTGGGATTGCCGGTGCTGTCGGTATGGCCCACGACATTGGCGCTGACTTCCTGGTGCTGGCCCAGCGTCTGGGCGACCTGGTCGAGCACGGAGCGGAACGACGGCTTGATGCTGGCGCTGTCGGTATCGAAGGTCACCTGGCTGGGGATATTCACCTTCAGCGAGCCGTCCGGCTGCTCGGTGATCTGGGTGCCAGTGCCGGCGGTGTCCTTGTTCAGCTTGCCGCGGATGGCATTCCAGTTGTAGCCGGTCGCACCGCCAACGGCACCGCCCACGGCCGCGCCGACCAGCGTGCCGGTGGTATTGCCGCCGATCAGGTTGCCAAGCCCGGCGCCCACGGCGGCGCCTACGCCGGTACCGACCGCAGTATGGGTCTGCTGTTCGGTGGCGCAACCCGCGGCCAGCAGGGTGGCGGCGGCGAGCGAGACAGTGACGAGCTTGATCTTCATGCTTTCTCCTTCTGATGTTCCCGTAAATGTTCCTGGTACCGCATGCGGATGGTAACTCCATGGCGATACCGCAGATAACCCTTTGTACGCGTTGGCGGCGGCGCGGCCGGCGCGGTGGCCAATGCCGGGTGCCTGTCCGCCCAACCGCACTACAATATGGATATGGCGGCGCGCGCACAAGTGCAAGGTTGTGAGATTTGTAAATGTCTGTAATTCCACACCTGGCGCAGGGGTTTCCACGCGCTTCTCCGGCTACCCATGGCCGGTGCTTCATACTTTGATACATTGGGTGCTAGTCCAGCCGGTGGCGCCGACCGTACGGGCCATCCCCCACATCCAGAAAAACCAAGCGGAGTTTGTCTTGAGCGTCAGCACTGAGCAGGTCACCGAAGCCCTGCGCACCGTCATCGATCCCAACACGGGCAAGGACCTGGTGTCCACGCGCTCGGCCCGGAACATCCGGGTCGACGGCGGCGAGGTTTCGCTGGAAATCGAACTCGGCTATCCCGCCAGGAGCCAGCTGGATCCGATCCGCAAGCTGGTGGTTGCCGCGGTGCGGGAAGTGCCGGGCGTCACCAACGTCAGCGTGGCCGTGACCATGAAGATCGTCGCGCACGCGGTGCAGCGGGGCGTCAAGTTGCTGCCGGGCGTGAAGAACGTGATTGCCGTCGCCTCGGGCAAGGGCGGGGTGGGCAAGTCGACCACCGCCGTCAACCTGGCGCTGGCGCTGGCCGCCGAGGGCGCGCGCGTGGGCATGCTCGATGCCGATATCTACGGCCCCAGCCTGCCGATGATGCTCGGCATCGACGGCCGCCCGGAATCCGCCGACGGCCAGACCATGGAGCCGCTGGAGGGCCATGGCGTGCAGGCCAACTCGATCGGCTTCCTGATCGAGCAGGACAACCCGATGGTGTGGCGCGGGCCGATGGTCACCTCGGCGCTGGAGCAGCTGCTGCGCCAGACCAACTGGCACGACCTCGACTACCTGATCGTCGACATGCCGCCGGGTACCGGCGATATCCAGCTGACGCTGTCGCAGAAGGTGCCGGTCACCGGCGCGGTGATCGTGACCACGCCGCAGGACATCGCGCTGCTCGATGCCAAGAAGGGACTGAAGATGTTCGAGAAGGTGGGCATCCCCATCCTCGGCATCGTCGAGAACATGGCGGTGTACTGCTGCCCGAACTGCGGCCACGTCGAGCATATCTTCGGCCAGGGCGGTGGCGAGAAGATGTGTGCCGACTATGGCGTGGAGCTGCTGGGCAGCCTGCCGCTGAACCTGCAGATCCGCGAGCAGGCCGATTCGGGACGCCCCACCGTGGTGGCCGAGCCCGACAGTCCCGTGGCCGAGCTGTACCGCGGCATCGCGCGCAAGGTGGCGATCAAGGTTGCCGACAAGGCGCGCGACATGACCAGCAAGTTCCCGAGCATCGTCGTGCAGAACACCTGAGCGCGCGGCTTGCCGCGCCAGAGAGCCATGGAAGCCGAAACCACGTCCGTGCCACAGCCGCCGCCACCCGGCGCCCGTCCCGCCGTCACCATGGCGGTGGTGATGCGCAAGGTTGCGCTGGCCAGCCGCTGGCAGCCCTGGAAGTGGCAACTCGATGCGGTGCTGCCGGACCTGGGCGAGTTCGGCACGCAGGCGGTCTGCCTGGAGCACGACGACCACGGCGCGCGCTGGCTGTATCCCGGCTACGAGGTCGAGCTGTTCCGCGACCAGGGCGAGGGCTACTACCTGAACCTGACCTCGACCACGCCATGCTGGTTCGTGCTGTGGCGCATGCCCGAGGACGAGGACGGCGGCGGCACCGGTGAAGACGCCCACCCGGTGCCGATGACGGTCACGCTGTCGTACAACGAAGCCGGCCGCTGGCTCGACGCCGGCGAGATCGTCGAGAACGTGCCGCTGGCGCCGGAGCAGCGCGACTGGCTGCAGGCCTACGTCAGCGAGCATTACCGGCCCGAGCCCAAGCAGCGGCGCCGGCCCGAATCCTTCAAGGCGCCGCAGGACCGCGCGCGCTACTGACCCTACTGTTCGAACAGGCCGATGAGCGATTCGTCCTTCCTGTCACGCTGGTCGCGCCGCAAGGCCGCGGTGCGGGAGGGCGTGGCCGTGCCGGCGGAGCCGGCGCAGCCTGCCGAGGCGTCATCGTTGCCCGTGCCACCGGAAGCTGCGGCCGCGGTGCCGGAGGCCGAGCCAGAAGTTCCGCCGCCGACGCTGGCGGACGTGGCCGCGCTGCGCCCTGGCGACAACATCGCCCGCTTCGTCGCGCGCGGCGTCGATGAATCGGTCAAGCGCGCCGCGCTCAAGACGTTGTTTGCCGATCCGCACTTCAATGTGATGGATGGCCTCGATACCTACATCGACGACTACAGCAAGCCCGACCCGATCCCGCCCGAGATCCTGCGCCAGCTGCGCCAGGCCGAGTCGCTGGGGCTGTTCGAGCCGACCGACGAGGAGCGCGCGGCAGCCCAGGCGGCCGCCGCCGCACAGCCGGACGCACCGGCGGATGCACAAGTGGATGCACAAGCGGACGCTAAACCGGACGCCCAAGCGTACGATGTACCGCCGGCGGCGCCTGCCTTGGTAAGCGACCCGGCCGGTGCTACGGACATACCCGCATCCTCCGAAACGCCGCCGCCGGTGGCCAGTCAAAGCGCAAAACAGGGCCCGCAAGACCCGCAAGATCTGGATAAGTGCGCGTAGCCCGACCGGGCAGCGCAGCCTACAATAGGCATCCCACAATCCGCCGGGCCGCAGATCCTCGCAAGAAGGACGTCCGGACCGGTCAGCCGCATTCGCCATGCCGACGCTGATCTGCAATTGCAACGACACCATGCCGCTTGACGGGGCGGCGCTGTCGGAAGCCTGTCAGGGCCCGCAACAAGGTTCGCAACAAGGCCCGCAACACGGTCCGCTTAAGGTCCACCATCTGCTGTGCCGGCGCGAAATTGGCGCCTTCACCGCGGCGCTGGACGGCACCGACGATGTCATCGTGGCCTGCACGCAGGAGCGCGCGCTGTTTACCGAAGTCGCCGCGCAGACCGCGCAAGGCCAGGATGGGCGGCCGGTGGTGACCGCGCCCGTCCGCTTCGTCAATATCCGAGAGACCGGCGGCTGGTCGCAGGGCGCGCGGCGCGATCCGCGGACCGCCAATGCCAAGATTGCCGCGCTGCTGGCGGTGGCCGCGTTGCCCGAGCCGGAGCCGGTGCCCGTGGTCGACTACCGCTCCGACGGTACGGTGCTGGTGCTGGGCCCCGCGCAGCGCGCGCTGCCCTGGGCCGAGCGTCTCGCTGCCATGCAGTTCGAGGTCACGGTGCTGCTGACGGGCAGCGCACCGGGCGAGGGCGCTGCCGCGCAGCCGGCCGCGCGCGCCTGGCCGGTCCACAGCGGCCGGCTGGCAGCGCTCAGCGGCTGGCTCGGCGCCTTCGAGGCCAGCTGGGAAACCGGCGCGGGACGCAGCAACCCGATCGACCTCGATCTGTGCACCCGCTGCAACGCCTGCATCGACGCCTGCCCCGAAAATGCGATCGATTTCAGCTATCAGATCGACCTGTCGCGCTGCCGCTCGCATCGCGACTGCGTGCGCGCCTGCGGCGCGGCCGCGGCCATCGACTTCGACCGGCCGCAGGGCACCATGCAAGGCCGCTTCGACCTGGTCTTCGACCTGTGCGACCAGCCTGCCTTCACCATGCACCAGCCGCCGCAAGGCTACCTGCACGCCGGCGCGGATCCGGCGCGACAGCAAGCACTGGCATTGACGCTGGTGGGCCTGGTAGGCGAGTTCGAGAAGCCAAAGTTCTTCCGCTACAAGGACAGCCTGTGCGCGCATGGCCGCAACCAGACCACCGGCTGCACGGCTTGTATCGACATTTGCTCGACCCGGGCGATCCAGTCGCGCTGGCATGACGGCAAGGGCCGCATCGAAGTCACGCCCAACCTGTGCATGGGCTGCGGGGCCTGCACCACAGTGTGCCCCAGCGGCGCCATCAGCTACGGCTATCCCGGTCCCGAGACCACCGGCGCGCGGCTGCGCACGCTGCTGGCGGCCTACCGGCAGGCCGGCGCGCGCGACCCGATCGTGCTGCTGCACGGCGAGGAATATGGCACGCCCGCCTTGCTGGCGCTGGGCCGCGCCGCGCGCGCGGGCCGTGCCGCAGGCGTGCCCGCCAATGTGATGCCGCTGTCGCTGTTCCACCCGGCCGCGGCCGGGCTGGAGCTGTGGCTGGCCGCGCTGTGCTGGGGCGCCAGCGGCGTGGCGGTGCTGCTGACCGGCGACGAGGCGCCGCAATACCGCACCGCGCTGCGCGAGCAGATGGAAGTCGGCCGCGCATTGCTGGCGGGGCTGGGTTATGACGCCGAAGTGCTGTCGCTGGTCGATGCGACCGGCACGCCGTCACTGGATGCCGGCCTGTCTGCGTTGCGTCCGGGCCGCAATGCGCTGCCGCCGGCGCCGTTCGGCGCCGTTGCGGCCAAGCGCGAGATGCTGGACTTCGTGCTTGAGCATCTGGTGCGCCACGCGCCGGTGCCCGCCGACATCGTGCCGCTGCCGGCGGCCGCGCCGATCGGCGCGATTGCCGTCGATACCGGCAAGTGCACCTTGTGCATGGCGTGCGTCGGCGCCTGCCCGTCGCAGGCCCTGCGCGACAACCCCGAGCGCCCCGTGCTCAGCCTGATCGAACGAAACTGCGTGCAGTGCGGCCTGTGCGAGAAAACCTGCCCGGAAGATGCGATTACGCTGGTTCCGCGCCTGCTGGCCGGTGATGCCGCGCGCCGTCCGGTCACGCTCAACGAGACCCAGCCGTTCCATTGCGTGCGCTGCGCCAAGCCGTTCGGCACGGCACAGATGGTGGAGTCAATGCTGGTCCGGCTTGCTGGCCACCCGGCGTTTGCCGGCGCAGCCGCCGAACGGCTGAAGATGTGCCCGGATTGCCGCGTGATCGACATGATGGAGCACGATACTGGCACCGGCAGCGGCATTGTGGGCGGCGCCACGCTGCGCTGAGCCGCCATCGACACAATTCATCACGACATGACAGATTTCCAGCCGATCCAGCTCACTGCCGCGTCGCCCGCCGAAGATGCCGAGGACACCGCCCGCGCCGACTTGTACGGCCTGCTGGCCACGCTGTTCTATCGCGCCCCCGATGCCGCGCTGCTGCACCACATCGCGGCCAACCGCGCTGTCGGCGAAGACGCCGATACGGTACTGGGGAAGGCCTGGAATGCGTTGTGCGACGCAGCATCGGAGACCACTGCGGCGGAGTCTGAAGAGGAATACCGGCAACTATTCGTCGGCGTGGGCAAGCAGGACGTGTTCCTGTATGGCTCGTTCTACCTGACCGGCTTCCTCAACGAGCGCCCGCTGGTGGCGCTGCGCGAAGACCTGGCCCGCTATGGCCTGGAGCGCCATGAGGAAGTGAGCGAGACCGAAGACCACATCGCCACGTTGTGCGAGGTGATGCGCTTCCTGGTGGCAGGCGAGGACCTGTCGGTGTCCAACCTCGGCGAGCAGCAGCGCTTCTACGCGAAGCACATGCAGCCGTGGGTCGGGAAATTGTGCGATGCAGTGATCGCGCACCCGCAGGCGCGCTTCTATCGCAGTGTCGCCGGATTGCTTGCCGCCTTTGCCAATGTCGAGGCGCTGGCGCTGGAGATGAGCTGAGGCCGCTGTAAGTCAGGAAAAACCCTTGCATATCATGGTCTTTCCTGCGAGATGCTCCTAGAATATGCATAACAACGCATAACGGCGAAACCATCGGGCTTTGACAGCCGAGGAGCCCCCCACATGAGAGAGAAGCCAACCCGGGTCGCGCGCCGCTCGTTTCTCGCGGGCGCTGGTGTTGTGGCTGCCGCAACGGGTGCGGCAGCGCTGACAGCGCGTGGACCGGCACTACCGGACCAGGCCGCCGCTCTGCCGGATCCCGCCGACACCCCGTCGGACAACAAGGGCTACCGGGTCTCGGAACACATTCGCAAGTACTACCGGACCACACTGGTGTAAATGCCAGGGCGGCGTGGTTCGCCGCGCCGCCAGCAAACGGACGGCTCTCGTCCGCATCTGAGGTGAGACATGATCTTGACCCGCAAACGCGCGGCGCAGGGCGCATCCGCCCGCCTCGCTGACGGCCTCGCCAACCGGCACGACCCTGCCGGCGCGCAAGCCGGAACCGGACGCCTCTCACAGCGGCTCGCCGCAGGCCTGGCCGGCGCCATGCCGACCATGGACCGGCGCGGCTTCCTCAAACGCTCGGGCATCGGCGTCGGTGCCGGCCTGGCGGCGTCGCAGCTGACGCTGCTGCGCAAGGCCGATGCCGCCGACGACAAGAAAGGCGCCGCCGAGGGCAAGAGCGGCATCGTCGTGCGCCGCACCGTGTGCGGCCACTGCTCGGTCGGCTGCGCGGTCGACGCGGTGGTGCAGAACGGCGTGTGGATCCGCCAGGAACCGGTGTTCGATTCGCCCCTCAACCTGGGCGCGCACTGCGCCAAGGGCGCCGCGCTGCGCGAACACGGCCATGGCGAATACCGGTTGAAGTACCCGATGAAGCTGGTCAACGGCAAGTACCAGCGCATCGGCTGGGACCAGGCGCTGGACGAGATCACCGCGAAGATGAAGGAGATCCGCCAGCAGACCGGCCCGGACTCGCTGTTCTTCATCGGCTCGTCCAAGCACAGCAACGAGCAGTCCTACCTGCTGCGCAAGTGGGTTTCGTTCTTCGGCACCAACAATACCGACCACCAGGCGCGCATCTGCCACTCGACCACCGTCGCGGGCGTGGCCAATACCTGGGGCTACGGTGCGATGACGAACTCATACAACGATATGCAGAACTCGAAGGCTGCGTTGTACATCGGTTCGAACGCGGCCGAGGCGCACCCGGTA
>Ga0102589_1000558_pt1 | contig 71082 bp, 56 predicted proteins | sample AraplaMF_Col_mLB_FD_76858 | JGI IMG/M metagenome (GOLD analysis project Ga0102589, IMG submission 76858) | Arabidopsis root microbial communities from the University of North Carolina, USA - plate scrape MF_Col_mLB | ecosystem: Host-associated > Plants > Roots > Endosphere | place: USA...
GAATATTGATTGATGTTTTCATGTCCTTTTCCTCCTCTTCTACCTCTACCTATATTTATTCGAGATAAAATAACCCTTTCCTTCAAGTAGAGCGAAAATTTCCTGTTTTTTTATATTAAAATTATGTCCATCCATATCAAACCAATGAATGTTCATTTTATTTCTAAACCATGTCATTTGTCTTTTTGCATATCTTCTAGAGCTTTGTTTAATTAAATTAATGGCTTCATCTTCAGTTAGAATTCCGTCAAAGTAATCATATAGCTCCTTATATCCAATTGCTTGAACAGATTGACAATTACGAATCCCTTTTTCATAAAGCATATTTGCTTCATCCATTAACCCAGCATCCATCATCATATCTACTCTTAAATTAATTCGACTGTAAAGTAACTCTCGGTCCATTGATAAACCAATTATTATAGCATCATATAAATATTCCGGTTCATTATTAAATGCGGTATCGGAAAATTTTTGGCCTGTTAATTTAAATACTTCTATCGCTCGAATCACTCTTCTAACATTATTCATATGTATTTGTTTTGCACTTTCGGGGTCAACCTCTTTTAATTGATCATGCAATGCACGATTTCCGTATGCCATTGCAAATCCTTCAAGCTGATTTCGAATGTGCTCATCACCTTCTTGCTCGGCAAATTCATACTGTGTTAGAACGCTTTGAATATATAAACCTGTACCACCTACGATAATTGGTGTTTTCCCTCTTTTTGTAATTTCATCAATTTTTTCTCGTGCTAATGTTTGAAAGTCCGCAACTGAAAAAGAAGCTTTTGGATCTAGAAAATCAATTAAATGATGTGGAATACCTTCCATTTCTGCTTCGGAAATTTTGGCAGCCCCAATATCCAATTCTTTATATACTTGTGTTGCATCTCCGTTAATAATTTCACCATTAACGGCTTTTGCTAATTCAATACTTAATTTAGTTTTTCCTACAGCAGTAGGTCCTACGATGACTATTACTTTTTGCATATTTACCATTGTAATCACATATACGCCTTTCTATACAACCTATTGCATTATACCCTTGATCATTTTTTTAAATACATAACTTACTTTAGTTATACCATATTTATACAAAAACTCCAAATATTTGTGAAATACATCACATATTTTTAAATGACGTTAATGATGGAATTTATTCTTTCGTTTATGTACTTTTTTCAATTTCTTCATAGATTCATTGAATGCCAATTTATAGAAAGTTCAAAAATTAGTATAATAGAAATAAAAACTTTAATGTTAGAGGAGAATTACAATGGAAATAAAGAAAACAAATCCAAATAATGTTTCACCACCTATTGCTGCGTATCATCATGTAACTGTCATACCTAAAGAAGCAGATTTAATCGTACTTTCAGGACAAATTGGCAATGACAAGAATGGAAATTTACCTAAAGATATCGAAAGTCAATTTGCAAATGCATTAGAAAATATTAGAGCAATACTTGAAAGTGAAAATGTTGATGTAAATAGTATCTTTAAAATTAACTTTTGGTTGACTGAACCCGTTAATCGTAAATTTTATACCGAAAAATGGAATGAATTCCACAATGGAAATCCCCCTGCAACAACTTTAGCATACGTTACGGCGTTAGCTAATCCAGAAATTAAAGTCGAAATAGAAGCTTGGGCTGCACGATAATCGAAAAAAAGGATCTTTCATAGTGAATGAGAACTTTTTTTACAATAGAAGTATTAGGGGGAAATTGAATGTTTGTAAAAACTATAAAAGGAGTTATGTATATAATTCTTAGTTTAACATTACTATTCGGCGGTTTTTTGGCGTATGTAACTCTCACAGATTATAAACCATCAGAAGTTATACCGCTTAAAATCAGAGATAATAAAGAATTAGTATTGAAAAAAGGTGTGCCATTTTCGATTACTACATTTAACATTGGATATGCTGGATTGGATAAAAATCAGGACTTTTTTATGGATGGCGGAACGATGTCTAGATCTAGTAGTAAAAAGCAAACATCGACAAATTTAAAAGCAATTACTTCATTTATTAAACATGAAAACTCTGATATAAATCTAATTCAAGAGATTGATAGGAATTCTTCTCGTAGCTATCATATTAACGAAGTCAACTTCCTTACAAAAAAATTACCAAACTACAGCCAAACATTTGCAGTTAATTATAAAGTTCCTTGGGTTCCTGTACCAATATTGGACCCAATGGGTTCAGCAAATAGTGGTTTATTAACTTTATCTAAGTTCAATATTAAAAATAGCCATCGATATAAATTAGCTGGTCAAGAAAGTTGGCCACGCCAGCAATTTGAATTAGATCGTGCTTTTATTGAAAGTAGAATACCTGTAGAAAACGGAAAAGATCTGATCCTAGTCCACCTTCATTTATCAGCTTATGATAAAGGTGGAAAAGTTCGTAAGCAACAATTAAAGTATTTATCTACTTACCTAGATAAAGAAATTAAAAAAGGAAATTATTTTATTTTAGGTGGAGATTGGAATCACGAAATTCCAACAACTGACCCTACCATATTTGAAACAACAGAAAAATGGCCAGATTGGCTACAAATCTTCCCTTCTACCTTTAAACCAGAAGGCTTTCAATGGGTAACAGATAAAACGATTCCTACATCTCGTTCAAATGACTTCCCTTTTAAAAAGGGACGAAACTTTCAAGCCATAATTGATGGCTTCCTAGTTTCTCCTAATATTACAGTTGAAAATGTAAAAGGACATGACTTAGGGTTTGAAAATAGCGACCATAATCCAGTAACTGCTAAGTTAGTATTAAAATAACAATAAAAATCAAAAAAAAACATAAAATGACCTACATTAGGTATTTTATGTTTTTTTGTATGCAACTAAGGAATAATCAGTTCGAAAATTATTATGAATATCCTCTTTTATTAGGATTTACCATACTTCTTATTTTTTCCGAAATTAACTTTTTTTAAATTAACGATCCTGCGAAAAGATAAAAAGGAGTAATTTTATACTAAACTAATTTTTCTAGTAGATAAAGTATCGAACCAAAGTTGCCCTTGTCTTTCACATATAGCAAAAAAAGAGGATTCTCAAAAAATTGAACCTCCTCTTTTTTTGTTTAACTAACACATGCATCGTTTAATAACGACTGTATAGAAAATGTTTCAATTAACAGAAGAGCACTTTTTACTTAAATAGTTTATTTTTATATTATTTAAATCTTTTATTTCAAAAAGATAAGTTACCCCTGGAATTTCATATGACAAATCATAACTTTCCCATCCCACACTTACAAAATAAGATAAACTAACGCATGAATTAGTTACTTTAGAAATCAATTTAATGACTAAAATAACTATCTTACATACAAGGTAAATATGTGAACATCATCATAATTTTCATTTTAGTTAGTTATAAGATTATTAAGGAGGCGATTCGATTCGTAAATCACTTTTTCTTCATCAATTGTTAAACATTTACCATCCTTTACAATTGTTTTTCCGTCGATGTACACATCGCATACGTCACTTCCTCGTGCGGAATATAGTAAATGTGAATATGCTGCAGTTATTGGTTGTAAATGCTCTTTATTGTAAGGATAAATTGTAATAAAATCTGCCTTTTTATTTGCTTCAAGAGAACCTGTATGTCCCATCCTTATCACTTCAGCTCCACCTCTAGTAGCCAAGGTTAATGCTGTTTGTGCAGAGAATTTCGTAGCATCTTTATATTTCCCTTTTTGTAGTAGTGCAGCAGTTCTAACTTCCTCAAACATATCTAGATTGTTATTAGAAGCTGTGCTATCTGTTGCAATTCCTACTTTAATACCCGCATCTAAAAGACTAACAACATCAGCAATACCAGAACCTAGCTTCAAATTACTAATTGGATTGTGAGCAACTCGTACATCGTATTGCTTTAATATCGCTCTTTCTTCATCGTTAAGAACCACACCATGAGCCATCACTGTTAGTTGATCAAATATACCTAGTTTACGAAGGTGCTCCACTGGTCGATTTCCATAACGAGTTTCAATGTCTAAGATTTCATAATCAGTTTCTGAAACGTGGATGTGTATCATTAAATCATTTTCTTTTGCAATTCGAGCACTTTCAATAAGCGCTTCCGGGCTACATGCATAAGGACTATGAGGTGCTACCATTGTTGTTAGTCGCCCATCAGCAAACTTCTTGTAATCCTTAGAAAATTGCTCAGCACCGATTAGATTCATTTTCTGTTCTTGTTCTGTACCGAAACTAAAAATTGAATAAGAAAATGCTCCACGAATACCAGTGTCAGCAATTGTCTCCATTACAACGTTAGGATCAATACCATTAGGATTAAACATATCTGAGAATGTAGTTGTTCCCGATTTAAGCATCTCCAAAATGCCCAGTTGTGCACTTACCGATGCAATTTCTGTTGTAAATTGCTTTTCGATTGGCCATATTTTCGTTTCAAGCCAAGGTTTTAAAAGCATATCATCTCCGATACCTCGTAATAGTGTCATTAATATATGCGAATGCGTGTTCACTAGACCAGGCATCACCCATTTACCAGTAAGATCTACTACTTGATCTGCATCTGCGAGTAGTTCTTCATTACGTTCACCAATATAGATAATTAATTGATCTTGTACAATCATCATGCCATTAGCAAAGATTCGATTTTCCTTATCCATTGTAAAAAATGTAGCGTTTATATATATTGTTTTCATCTCAAATTCCTCCTAAATCTTGTTAAAAATAAAAAAATCCTGATTACGAAGAAAAATGTTAAAAAACATTTTTTTTCGTAATCAGGATTTTACGGTTCCTGGTAGAGACCCTCATACCTTATCAATGAGGTTATACAATTGATTTATGATTTTATAAACCAATAATAAATGAAATACGAGCAAAATTCAAGATTTTCTATAATTTAACAGTTTTTTAAGTGATCATAGCGTAATATCATATTCATTCTACCAAGTGACGTTGTGTATTAATACAGATGTATAAAACAATATTCTATGAGCTTCTCAAAACTTCTTTGACTAGGCAATAAAACACTAATTATTCAATACAAATGATTCGACCATCCACACGACAACAAAATACATCCCCAAACATAAAACAATCCTCGAGAAGTATTTCTTCAATCTCGTCTTCATCTAACTTTTTAAGTTTTCTAATTAATCGTTGTAATTCTGACTTTGTCAATTCTTTTTTACAAGAGCAATTACATTTTTGCTTTTTCATTTACAATCCCCCTTTATATCAAATATATTCTCTAGATGAAGGAGGGATTGGACAAACTGCCATTAGCGCAAATAAATATAGAACGACAGAATGACCTTCTCTATGAAGATCATCTTTTAATCATAATTACTTACTTTTTTGCTTTAGTAATTCTTTAATTTCAGTGATTTGGTTTTCAATATTATGCAGACGACTTTACATGTCTTCAATCTCTTGTTCAGCTTTATAAAAATCGCGAAATCTATTACAGATTCATGCTTATCCCGTACTGCTTGACGGTTTTGACTCATCATAATAACTGATGCTTGAAATGCAACAATAAAAGACAAACTAAAATTTAACAATACAAAAGGCGCAGAATCATAACGAAATGTTTTTGTGATAGATAAGCTATTCCAAATCATCTAAGCTGCTATTGTACAACTAAACAAAAAATAAATTATTAACATCTCCGATTATTATTACGATCTTCTGTGCATCTTTTGTAAGTAGCACATTTCTCTTTGAAACACTTAGTTACTGTCCCTGGTTTAAGTTCATCTTTAAACTTCTCATAGCAGTAACATACTTCATGGTCCTGTTTAGGTTGATTCTTTCGACCAAAGACCATTGGTCCGATATCAGAAGGTTTTAAGTCTTTTATTCTGTTATCTTTTTTGTACTTATCTAAACACGACTTACATATACATGATCTTCTTACCTCTTCTGATGATATCTGATTGAATATCTCTCTAGGGAAATACTCATCATTACACCAACAAGTCTTCCCACTTGAGCACTTATTCTCATTACCACACATGGGACAGAGCTTAATTGCCATTAAATACCCTCCTCAATAATATGGTTAACAAATGGAATTACCCTTTAATTGTGTTCAATCATTTAATAATATCATCCTTATTTAACTAAACTGCCAAATACTTAAATAAAAAAAGTCAGCCATTAGCTGCTCTTTCTCTTCAACTAACACGCCAGTAAGTTGAATAAGAATTTTTAGTTAACCTAACCAATTTTTGTTGCTACTTAGTTTTTTCAATATGTCTTCCTTGTATTTTTGTTTGCCCATCAGGAACAATATAACTATTTTGAGTAATTGTATTTTCATCTCTTATATAATAGCTATATGTCCAATTTTCTTCATTCTGAAAAGTCACTCTTAAGTGATAAGGATTATATTCTCTGCCTCTTTTACTACTTATTTTCCATTTTTCGTTTGGATACTTTTCATTTAAATAAGCATTAAGCTGATCTGTTTTTATTGAAACTTTATAATTTATATAATAAGGTCGAACAATAAAAAACAATACTTCTACTATTAAGAGTAAACCAACAAACTTGAATATATTTTTTCTGGTTTTTTTTAAAACAATATAAGAAAGAATTGTAGATAATATGAATAATCCTATTGCTAATGAAAATTCAATAATAGTAATTGAATGCAACCTTATCATCACCACCTTAAAAACTATTTATAGAACCCTAAGTAAACAAAAAAAACACAGGTGTTAGTTGCTAAGATACACCAATTCAAGGAAAACCAAACTTACTGCCTTATTATATAAATAGTATTCAATTTGTTGTATTAAAACCCTTTTATAAATTATTAAACTGCCAGTTACTTAGAAATTAAATCATTCATTACCGTCTAAACAGTAATCATGTTGTACAACTAACACAGAGCCGCCTTATTAAGCGGCTCTACTGTTTACATAAACAAGAATATCGGTAGATATCTTGGGTTATTTGCTTGTTTCCTGCATTATTTCTCTTTTATTCATTGATGTCTTTTAAGGATTCACTCCTACTCCTACTGGATTAAGCCCAACAGGTACGGTAGCAATTACAGTATTCATTAATCCATCTATCACAGAAACATCATTGCTGACAAGATTTGCTACATATATTCGATTAGTTAATGGATTGACCCCTACACCAAATGGATTAGTCCCGACAGGAATAGTAGCAATTACTGTATTGGTTGCACCATTAATCACGGAAACGTTAGCGCTTCCCTCATTAGCTACATAAATAAGGTTGGTAGATGTATTCACCCCTACTCCTATTGGACCAGCCCCAACAGGAACGGTAGCAATTACGGTATTCGTTAATCCATCTATCACAGAAACATCATTACTGCCAGTATTTGCTACATATATTCGATTGGTTAACGGATTGACCCCTATTCCACGTGGACTAGTCCCGACAGGAATGGTAGTAATCACGGTATTCGTTAATCCATCAATCACAGAAACATCATTGCTGATAAAATTTACTACATAAATTCGATTGGTTAATGGATTAACCCCTACTGCTTCAGGAGTATTTCCAACAAGAATGGTAGTAATCACAGTATTCGTTGCTCCACTAATTACGGAAACATTGTTGCTTCCAGAATTTGCTACATAAATAAGATTAGTAGAAATATTGACACCTACTCCAAATGGATTAATCCCGACAGGAATAGTAGCAATCACGGTATTTGTTACTCCATCTATTACAGAAACATCATTGCTACTAATATTTGCTACATATATTCGATTGGTTAACGGATTGACCCCTACTCCACGTGGACTTCTCCCGACAGAAATGGTAGTAATCACGGTATTTGTTACTCCATCAATCACAGAAACATTATTGCTTCCAGCATTCGATACATAAATACGATTGGTAGATACTGAACCAGTTGCCCCAGTTACTCCAGTTGCTCCAGTTGCTCCAGTTGCTCCGGTTGCCCCAGTTGCCCCGGTTGCCCCAGTTGCCCCAGCAGCTCCAGCTGCTCCGGTTGCCCCAGTTTTCCCTCTCTTTCCTCTTTCTCCTTCTTCTCCTTCTTTACCTCTTTTTCCTCTAGGTCCTGTTGGTCCCGTTGGCCCAGGTGGTCCTGTAGGTCCTGTATATTTAGACATAAAAAAATCCACCCCAATTCGTGTTAATGAAAATATATATATCAATATATGAAAGCTATAAAAATCTGCTTGTGTTTGTCCTTAATCTTAATAGGTATATTTTTGTATATTGATATTTAGAGAAGAGGTTACGTAAAAAATTCTTTTGTTTAAACTAAATAGACTTTTGTTTATTCCATACATAGCTAGTTAAAATAAGGTATTTTTAGGTGTTAAAAAACGCCAACTCCTGTCCTAATAATGGGTCGGAGCTTTTTATTTTTTCTGCATAAAAAGTGGTCTATGAAAGTGCTTGTTTTAAATAGTTTTTCATTAAAACAAGCCTATTTCTTCTTCAACTATCCTTCCAGTTTCCTCAATAAAAATAAGCCGCTTTTGCGACTCGTTGGTCTTATTCAACTAGAGCGCCTGTTAGTTTGATTAGGAATTATTTAGTGAATTAAAAAAAGGTTGCCGAAGCAACCTGATTTTCAAAAAAGTTAGAATAGACTAATGGTTTTTATTGTTTATCTTGAAATTGATAGCTCCATTTTTGTTTACCATCTGGATCTTGAATTTGAACAGTAAATCGGTGGGAAAGTTTATCGTATTCTATCGATTTGATAATGATAGTTGAAATCATTAATTCTTTTATTTTTTTTGATTGATCATGGACTACCTTTTTGATTACATCAGCTTCAGTTAATTTAGAACCAGTGAATGTTTCACTTTTTAAAACCTTCACTTTTTCAGCATTTGACTGACCAGGATATGATTCAAGAATATAATCGTACCATACCTGAACCTTTTCTCCAATTTTAATATTCTTTGGTGCATTTGAAAACCATACTGCATTATAGAACTCTTTTTTTCCACCAGTCGATTCATAATTTTTAACCTCTTGGCTAACAACAAGCATTTGATGATCGCGAATTCCTAATACATATCCTTCAATTCCCGGTTTTTTTTCATTTTTTGAGGTTTGTTCATCACTGATTTTAGATTTTGTTTCTAAATGATTTCCAGAGCTGTTTGAACAACTTGCTAAAAGAATTACTGAACTAATCGAACACAAAATAAGTGCGATAGTTTTAAATTTCTTCATAGTTATCCTCCTATTATTGTATATCTTTAGTGTACAGTATAAGAATATAATCAAATATACGACTAAAGTAATAAATGTTTTGATGATAACTCAGCAAATCAGTTCAATATGCTGGGAGAACTACATAAGTAGTCAATCGTTGTTCAACTAACTCGCCAGTTAGTTGAATTAGAACACAAATAACTTGTCATAATATAATGTTATTTAATTGTTGTAATTAGTTAAGGAATAGTAGTTAACTCCACATTTAACAACCATTTATCAATCGCTGACTTAGGATAATATATCTTTGAACCGATTTTAATATGGGGAAGCTCACTCGTATAACTATCATCACCATCAGGCAACTCAGTTAACTTTTGAATTTCATCCTTACTTAAACCTAGATAATTAACTAACTCCGACTGTGTTAAGAGTTGGTGCTGTACTGCTTGTATAGTCGAATCGTTTGGTTGAACGTTAAATCCCTTAGGGATAATCCAACTTCCTATTACAATGCATACACCTAAAAAGAATATTGATAATGCTACTAAATTATTTTTCATTTCTTCACCTCTGTTTAATTAATTCCACACAGACAAAAATTACCCTTTCTTATTGAACTTTTTTGCAAGTTAGCGCAATAAAAAAATCGACTATACAGTCGATCATGTTGTTCAAATAAAGCGCCAGTTAGTTAAACAAAGTATAATTAGAGCTAAAAAAGGTTATTTAAACTTTAATTCAAATTATCCATCCAATATTTTAGTACTTCTCTCTCTTGTATTTTATACCGGTCCAGTCCATCTAAATAGAAGTCTTGACCACATAGACTTTTTGTCACTTGTATAGTTTGATAGTTTATCTCTTTTCCATTTTCCAAGGTAAAGCTTCCAGAGTTCGTAGGACTCGTACACTGCTCGTCAATAGGGGTTCTTTTCCCATTTTCGTCAACATAGTAATATTTATTAGAAATTGATGCGCCCTTCTCAAACATAAATGTCGAAGAGGTTAAATACACACCATAGTGATTTATATCAGTACCTTCTAATTGTTTCAAAGATGCTTCTATTAGTGGGATAACGGAATATTTTCCTTCTTTTTCAAGGACAGGAGTATCCGTTACGTTATAGAATATCAAAATCGTTCCTTCAAAACCATTCGGAATAAGATACAACTCATTTGTATTTGGTATTTTTTGTGTAGAGCAACCGCCAATTAATAACAGAGCAATAACCAACATTAAACATTTTTTCATAGTACAATCTTCTTTCTTGCTTTTAGTCTTGTTGTAATACATATCAAGTGTGCATTTTCTAATTATAACATTCCTTATATTACAATACTTCCAAAAATTCAATTAAAATAGCAGCCGATGACTTCTACGGAAGTTCAACTAATGCGCCAGTTAGTTGAATAACGAATGATAGATAATTGCTACTATAACAGTAACTATTACAAATGCTATTCCTAAAAACAAAAAGTACATTGTTTTTCCCCTTAAACCATATTTGGGATTAGACAAACTATTTATTTTCAAGATACTTCTTTAATTTATAGTGTCCATACACTGAAATGCAAACTAAAATCCCACCGATTAATAAGTTAAATAATATATACATTACAGCTCCCATTACGTTTTTTTCAAAATATTTTAAATACATTATGTTTATTTTATAATGGAAATTAGTGGAATAATATAGATACCATGTCACGAATCACCTAGTACATATATCACATTTCTATGTTTTATTTCCTTCTAAAATACGAATCATCAATTAACCTACTTTTCTCTAAGTTTCTTACGTTTCTTTTTCGGCTTTACTATATTCAAATGGTTCTTTATTTAAATGATCCGCAATCTTCATAAGCTCACTTCTTTGAAGAATATAAAAAGCACCCTTTATGTAATGAACCCTTAAAGTTAGACAATCTATTTCGTTAGGCTGCTTTTAGGGCATGAACTCGGTATTGTACCGGGCTCATGCCTTTTAATTTTGCCTTTATTCGTTTGTGATTATAGTAATTTATATATTTCTCTAGTTCAATTTTGAAGTGATCTATACTTTCAAACTCTTTTAAATAAAGTAATTCTGATTTCAGGATACCAAAAAAACTTTCGATAACTGCGTTATCGTAACAGTTTCCTTTACGAGACATACTTTGCGTGATTCCACGTTGGATAAGGGCACTTCGGTATTTTTTCATTTGATAATGCCAACCTTGATCTGAATGAATAATTGGGGTTTCCTTTTCTTTTAATCCCTCAAAAGACTGTTCTATCATTGTTGATACAAAAGAATAAGTTGGACGAGAACCAATTGTATAAGTAATAATTTCACCATTATATAAATCTAACATTGGAGAAAAATATAGTTTTTCTCCAAATAATTTAAATTCAGTAATATCTGTAACCCATTTCTCATTTGGTTTTTCAGCTTTAAAATTTCGATTTAAAATGTTTGGTGCAACCTTGCCTACTTCGCCTTTATATGAGCGATATTTCTTTATTTTTACAAGTGATTTTAATCCTAATTCTCTCATGAGACGAATTACTTTTTTATGATTTACTTTAAGTCCACGATTTGTAAGTTCATCACGGATACGGCGATATCCATATCGGCACTCATGTTCCTCATAGATAGCTTTTATCATTTCTTTTAGCTCTGCATCAGGATCAGGACAATCTAACTTTTTTACCCAATAATAATACGTACTACGTGGGATGCCTGCGAGTACTAGAAGGGCTTTTATCGAAAATTCATGCCTTAATTCATAGACTACTTGAGCCTTGTCTTGTTTGGTGATTTGTCCTTGTTTTGAACTAAGGCGTTTAACTTTTTTAAGTACGCATTCTCCATACGTAAACGTTCATTCTCAGCTCGTAGAGCTTCAATTGTTCCTTCGTTTACTTCCTGTTTTTTTACTGAGTTTTGATTATCTTTTTTCAATGACGGACGCCCCTTTTTCTTTAATTTAAGGGCGTCCTTTCCGTTCGTTTCGTACTGCTTTTTCCACTGAATTATAGTAGAAGGAGCTTGAATGTGAAATATAGCAGCCGTTTCTCTAATAGACGTCCCTTGTTCGTACATATAGTTAAGTACGTCTAGTTTAAACTGCAAATCGTAGGTTGTATAGCACTTTTCAAAAGCTTTTTCCCCATGATACTCATACTGACGAATCCAGTTTTGAAATACTCCATTATCTACACCAATTAACTTGGCGATAGTTTTATAACTTTCATTACCGTCTAGATATTGTTTTACCGCTTTAAGTTTCTCTGAACTTTTGAATTTAGCCATAAGAAAATGCACCTCCAAATGTTAACTAGTGTCTAACATTTGGGGTGCATTACACTATAGGATGCTTTTTTCATATCTATTTTTTAATAACAATTCTTCTAATTGTTGAACAGGTAATGGTTTACTATAAAAATAACCTTGGCCTACATTACATGCGTACTGTTTTAAAAATGTAACCTGTTCCTCTTTTTCAATACCTTCTGCAATCACATTAAAATTCAAATTATGTCCCATATCTATAATGGTTTTTACCATTTCACCTTTATTTGAATGATTAATAATGTCATCTACAAATGACTTATCAATTTTTAAGCTATCAATTGGTAAATGCTTAAGATAACTTAGTGATGAATAGCCGGTACCAAAATCATCTATAGAAAGCTGAACACCTATTTCCTTTAACTGATTTAATACAATTGTAGATCGTTCAATATCTTGCATAATACTTTCTGTGATTTCTAACTCAAGATAACGAGGATTTAGGCCAACTTCTTCTAATATTTCAAATACTGATTCGACAAAATTATCCTCTTGAATTTGACGAACTGAAATATTCACAGCGATTGGAATTGGATCAAATCCCAGTTCCTGCCATTTTTTATTTTGGAAGCAAGCTTCTCTTAAAATCCATTTACCCATTGGAACAATGAGTCCTGTTTCTTCCGCCAATGGAATAAAATCGGCTGGAGAAATAATACCATTTTCAGGATGATGCCAACGTATAAGTGCTTCTACGCCAATAATTTTATTTGTTTCCAAATCAATTTGCGGTTGGTAGTTAAGTGTTAATTCGTTTTTCTCCATTGATTTCCGTAACCATTTTTCAAGGTCTAATTTACGAGATGTTAGTTCAGCTAGTTTAGAAGAATAGAATTGATAATTATTTTTTCCACGCTCTTTTGCTAAATACATCGCCGTATCGGCATTTTTTATCAAAGTCTCTTCATCTTCACCATCATCTGGGTACATACTAATCCCAATACTAGGTGTGACGAAAAATTCAAGTTTATCTATTTCAATCGGACTACCAAATTCATTTAAAATACTTTGTGCTACATCGATTACCTGCTCTTTATCAATTTCTTCAAGCAAGATGATGAATTCGTCTCCACCTTGTCTAGAAACCATGCCTTTACTATTAAAAGCAGACTCTAATCTGTTTGCTACTATTTGTAATAATTGATCTCCCACTGAATGACCCTTTGTGTCATTTATAATTTTAAATCGATCTAAGTCTAAAAATAGAATAGCAAGTTTTTGACATTTTGTTTGATGTAAAACTTCATTTAAATGCTTTCTAAACATATTTCTATTAGGTAGACCAGTAAGCCCATCATAATAAGCCATATGTTGAATTGTTTGTTCGGCTTTTTTACGATCAGAAATATCTCTACCAACGATTTGTGTCGCAGCCCGACCTTCATAGAATATCGGCATTGTAGTCATTTCAACCTCAATACTTTCACCATCCAGGCGCATTGCTTGAAATTCAAATCTCATTTTTTCAATTTGTTCGTCTATAACAAGTTCGTTTTCTTTAATTCGTCTTAAAATATTAGGATGTATTAGTTTTGAAGGAGGTTTCCCAATTAATTCTTTATTATTTGATGCACCATAAAGTTTATATCCAGCTTCATTAATATAATCAATTCGGCCCCTACTATATACTGCAATTATGTCTGGTGACATCTCAACTAACGTACGATATTGGTCTTCACTTTCTTTACGGTTTGTAATATCAAAAAGAACACTACTAAAATCTACTAATTTCCCTTTTTCGTCAACTGTTGGAATTCCTCGATCCTGTAGCCATCGCACTTCTCCATCACTACGAATAATTCGATAAATACTTGTAACTGCTTTTCCCTGTGAAAGCATTCTTTCACGTTCATCAAGTACAAATAAATCTTCTGGATGGATCACTTTTTTCCATAACGATGAGTCCTCGTAAAATTTTTCTAAAGAATAACCATAAAGGTTTTCAATACCTGGTGTAATTAATAATGTATTTGTTTTTAAATCATGAGACCAAATCGCCACATCTAATGTGTCGAAAATATGATCTAATCTTTGTCGATCTTTAAGGTGATCATTTGAACCTTTGTCTTTCATTTTTAAAAATAAAACAACTAGGAGTAAAATAACTAAGATGAAGGCTGTATCTATTACAGCATGGGTCACACTATCATGAAGAAGTAAAGTAGAAGCGAGTAATTCTAAGATGATTAAACTTCCTATTATGGAAACTAACTTAATGTTATATTTATCCTCTTTTGTATTCATTTAATTCTCCTATATTATAGGTAGTCTCCTGATAACATCCAATTTTACGACACTTTTCTTAAACATAACAAAAAAAGGTGTTTATCACAACAAGATTATGTGGTATAAAACATAAAGTTTTATAATCTTTCGCTTATCTTTGTATGTCCTTACAATATTTTCTATTTTTTTAGAATCCAATTACTCATTTCTTGCCTCTAAACAATAATTTTTATAGTACATTCTATTCTATTCCCTTTCCACCTTCTCCATACAATTGAACTATTTTCTTTTCATTTCATTGACAATTTGTTACATAACTTTACAATTAAATTAATTAATAATAGAATTTTCGACATTTTTGTAATATTAGTAAAAACTTTCTAACAAAGGGTTTATTTACCATATACTTTTTTACCGTTAAATTATCTTCATTTTAAGTCATAGGAGCGAAAAAGATGACCAAAGATTCAAAAAACAAGTCAATTGATTGGTTAAAAGGAGTCCTTTCTAAACAAAATCAATATGAAACATCTATTAATGTACAACACATATCGTCCGAAGTTGCAGATGATAGTTTAATAGAAGAAACTGTAGCAATAGAGTCTACTACTCAAAAACAACCATTTTCAAAGGATAATCAGGATAAAGTCTCACTAGACCTAATTATTTCATTAGAAAATATGCTAAATGACCGCCAACTTACGATTTTTAAAAACAAAGATTTAGAGGATCAGCTATACACTGCTAATGAAATGATTAGCCGACTAAAGCATGATCAAATGAAGAAGGATCAGATTATCCAAGAAAAGAACAAAGAAATTAGTGTAGTTGAAGGCAAGCTTACAAAGAAACAAATGAGCTATGATCAATTGATTGAAGATTATAAGGAATATCAAAATAATTCGAATAATGAATTCGAAAAAATGACAAATCAATTAGAAAAAGAAGTTCAAAAGTACAATAAATTAAATGATATCTCGACTAAAACACAATATCAAAACATGATTAAAATTAAAGATCTCGAAGAAAGAATTAGAGATTTAGAAGTTGAAAATCAAAAATATGTTGAACAGTATCATAAAATTCTCGATGAAAAGAATGAGTTAATGAAGACAATTAACGATTTTACCGAGCGAATGTCTTTCTCTTTCTCAACTAAACCTGCTTCGTCAGTAACTGTTCCAGAATAAAGATTACAAGAGATTGGAGGCAATCATGTCAATTTACCATGGGAAACTAATTGAACTTTTATCAATCAAGCAAACAATTGATAAATCATTTTTACATATTAGATTAGTATTTAATGAAGAAGTTGAACTATATTGGGAAATTGACAATGATACTGCTAATCTATTGGACTCCATTATTGGGGAAAATTATAAATATAGACTCTCTCTTCATAGTTCATTTGATCAAAATACTAGAATGTTCAGTAGCTATTTGACTCGTACTTATCGAGATAAAAGTGAAAAAATCAACTTTATCTGTTCCGAGGAATATCATTCAAGATTACATGCCATCAAAAACATTGTTGATTTAGAATCTATAATTGAATTACCCTACATTTCTTCAAATCAAAAAGTAAAAGTAGAAGAGACTAGCCCACGTAGTTACTATGCTATGGTCGGTTGGATTGCAGTTGCTATGATTAGTCTCATTTCTACAATCCTCATAGGTTATATTAGTCATTCTTGTATTAATAAAACGTTATTTTGTGAACAAACACCTGTTAAGGCTGAAAGTGTTGTAAAAGCCGATGAACTAAAAATAAAAGAAGAAGAAATACAAAAGGTTAATAAACCGAAAGAACCTGTTATTAAGAAACCTATTATTCCGAGTATTACTTTAAAAAATGTAGTAACATACAGTATTCCAAAAGGAAGTGTGGCTCTTACATTTGATGATGGTCCTTCTAAATATTCTTCTAAGATTATCAATCTATTAAAAAAGAATCATGCTGGTGGAACGTTTTTCTATATTGGACAAAACGTTAAAAAATATCCGAATCAAGTAAAGTATGCACACTCTAATGGTTTTTCAATTGGTAGTCATTCTATGAACCATCAGGATTTTACTACTCTAACTTATAAAAAACAAGAAAATGATATTCTTCAGTCAAGTAAGCTAATTAAGAATATTACACATCAAAATGTTACTTTGTTTAGACCTCCATATGGAGCAAAAAACAAGTATACTACTGATATAATGCAGAAATATGATTATAAAATGGTTCTGTGGAATAAGGATACTGAGGACTGGAAAAACCGTGATGCTAATTCAATTCTTAAGTATGTAAGAAGTAATTCGGATTCTGGTTGCATCATTCTTTTACATGAGTCAGAGGCTTCTGTGGAGGCTTTACCTAAGATCCTTGAGTATTTACAGTCTAAGGATTTGAAGATTGTTAGTTTAAAATAATATGAGTAACTGTTTAAAGGAAACTAATTTGTTAATTAGTTTCTTTTTTTTATCAGATTTATTTCAGATTTATTTCAGATTTATTAACAGTATACACTTGCAACCTTATACACTTTTAATACTGCATTTTAGGAAAGATGGAGTTTCTTGATTTCCACTGCAGGATGCTCGCTTTCCGTGGGGCGGGCGATGAGCCTCCTCGGCGCGCCTCCGGGGTCTCACCTGTCCCGCTTCTCCCACAGGAGTCGAGCACCTTTCGTTTCAATCTATTTCTCTTTTTTTGGTTGCTTTCACTTAAGTAAAGTAGACCTTACTATATTGACTCGAGTAACACCCTTTATTTAACTATCACTATTAAACCTTTACAGTTCCTAAAACATTTAAATCTAAATGAAAGTATCTTTATTTCCTTTACAGAATACTCGGTTTTCATGGATCTACAGTAATCCTCCTCTACTCATCCGTTCCTCCTGAGTTTCACCTGTCCCGCTACTCTCACAGGAGTCGAGCACCTTTCGTTTCAATCTATTTCTCTTTTTTTGGTTGCTTACTGATAATTTAAGTGGACCTTACTAAATTGACTCTTGTACTATTCCTTATTTAACTATCGACATAATATCTTAACAGTACCTAAAACATTTAGCTCATAAAGAAAGTATCTTTATATCCGCTCCAGGATTCTCGATTTTCATGGGCTGCGGTTATCCTCTTCTACTCATTCGTTCCTCCTGTGTCTCACCTATCCCGCTACTCCCACAGGAGTCGAGCACCTTTCGTTTCAATCTATTTCTCTTTTTTTGGTTGCTTACTGATAAGTTAAGTAGACCTTACTAAATTGACTCTTGTACTATTCCTTATTTAACTATCGACATAAAATCTTAACAGTACCTAAAACATTTAGCTCATAAAGAAAGTATCTTTATATCGTCTCCAGAATACTCGGTTTTCATGGGTCTACAGTAATCCTCCTCTACTCATCCGTTCCTCCTGAGTGTCACCTGTCCCGCTACTCTCACAGGAGTCGAGCACCTTTCGTTTCAATCTATTTCTTTTTTTTTGGTTGCTTACTGATAAGTTAAGTAGACCTTACTATATTGACTCTAGTACTATTCCTTTATTTAACCATCGACACAAAATCTTAACAGTACCTAAAACATTTAGCTCATAAAGAAAGTATCTTTACATCCTCTCCAGAATACTCGGTTTTCATGGGTCTACAGTAATCCTCCTCTACTCATCCGTTCCTCCTGAGTTTCACCTGTCCCGCTACTCTCACAGGAGTCGAGCACCTTTCGTTTCAATCTATTTCTCTTTTTTTGGTTGCTTACAGATAAGTTAAGTAGACCTTACTATATTAACTCTAGTACTATTCCTTTATTTAACTATCGACACAAAATCTTAACAGTACCTAAAACATTTAGCTCATAAAGAAAGTATCTTTATTTCCGCACCAGAGATTATTAATTTCCATTGGGATGCGGTGATCCTTCTCTACTCATTCGCGCCGTGTTTAAATACCTTTGGTACCAACTTAACCCTTATAATACTTTAATAATGGTTCACTAAAAATTGAGACATCCTATTACATCTACTTTTCTCCTTTATAGATATCCTTACTTTGTATTGAATAAGTTGATTTTTCTCATACTGTATATATTAAAGCTATTCATGGAGTGAGTTTTGTTGGAGAACAATCACAAGAGAGTCCATTTCTTTATATTGTTGATCGTTAGTGCTGTTTTGATTTGGTCAGTTATTCGGCCATCAGGTTATTTGATTTGGGTATTAGAAGTGTTGCCTGCTGTGGTGGGATGTATTGTCGTGTTGGTGGTTTATCATAAGTTCAAGTTTACTAATCTTTCATATGTGATTATCGCAATTTTATCAATTTTGACGTTTATCGGTGGGCATTATACTTACGATGATGTTCCTTTATTTAATTGGATTAAGGATACATTTCATTTAAGTCGGAATCATTATGATCGGTTTGGACATTTTTTAAAAGGGTTTATTGCCATTGTGATTAGAGAGATTTTAGTAAGAAAAACGCAATTAAAAATGAATTGGATCGTTTGGTTGACTCTTTCTATATCATTATCTATCTCAGCTTTATATGAATTAATCGAGTGGATTTATTCGGCTATTCGGTCTGGAGGTAAGGAAGCGAAGCAATTTGTAGGAATGCAGGGAGATATTTGGGATGCTCAGTGGGATATGGGTTTGACCTTAATTGGTTCCATTATCGCTTTACTAGTCTTGTCAAAATTACATAATAAATATTTAACTGCTTTTCGAGATTAAAAAAGAGCCGAATCCTCTGTCTATTAGACGTTGGATTCGACTCTTGATTATTATTTAACTACTTTCTTTACTACAACACTTTGATTTTTCGCCGCGTCAGTTAAAGAAATTACTAAAGTTACTCCACGTTTTTGTTTCGGAATTTTCACTTTGAAAGTTCCTTTTGTTGTTACTTTTCCTGTAGAAATTACTTTTGTTCCTACTTTTATTGTTACTGTAGTACCTTTTTCACCTTTACCTGTAATCACAGTTGTACCATGAGTGATTGTTTGAGTAATGATTGGAGCTGCAGGTGGCGTTCCATCCTTTACAACAACAGTAGTCGCTGCACTTGTGTTACCTAATCCGTCTTTAGCAGTTACGCTTAGAACAGTACCTGTACGTTGTGCACTAATTTTAACCGCAAAAGCACCTTTCGAATTAGCTTTACCTGTAGCAATTTCTTTATTTCCAACTTTAATTGTAATATAAGCATATTTCTCTGTTTTTCCAGTTACTACTGTTGATTTATTGTAAACTGGGTTCACAACTGGTTTAGCAGGCGCTGTTGTATCAGTTGCTTTCTTAATAACGACTACATTAACTGAAGTTGTTGTTGCACCAGCAGTTGCTGTAATAACTAATGTAGTACCAGCTTTTTGTGAGGCAATATTAATAGAGAAAGTACCTTTTGCATCAGCAGTACCAGTACCAACAGTCTTTTCTCCTGCTTTTACTGTTACAGTTGCATTAGCAATTGTTTTACCAGAAACAGTTTTTGATAAATCACTTACTTGGTCTACTGTTAAATTTGTATTATATGCATATAATCCCCAAGTAACGCCTAATTCAGATGCTTCACCTTTATAAGTGATATGCGCAGAATCAGATAAAACATTTTTCGCGTCTGTAGCAGATTTAAATGTTACTTCTGGATTACCAGCGATTGGTGCGATCATCCAGTTTTTGTCTGCAGATGGGTTTACAACACCTTGTTTTTCAATATAGTTCATTAATACTGTACGGTTTTCTTCAATTGTATCGATTACTACTTTTGCTTTTCCACCTTTTAAGCCTGGGAAGTTTCCTCCACCACTTGCACGGTAATTATTTGTAACGATAATAAATTTTTGATCTGCTTTAATTGGTTGACCATTAAATTCTAAATTTACAATTCGGCTTGCATCAGCATTTAATACATCACCGTTTGCTTTGTATTTTGCAGGTTTTGTTACATCAACTTGATACGTAACACCATCAATTACATCATAGTTATAACCAGGGAACGTGTTATCCACTAGTTCTTGTGCAGTGCTAGAAGCTGGATCAATTTGTTTAAATTGACCTGCACTCATTTCTAACCAATCTTTTACTTGTGCTCCAGTTAATTCTACCGCTTTTAATGTATTCGGGAATAAGTATAAATCATTTGCAGATTTAATTGAAAGTTCCCCTGTTTGGATACTTGTATAGTCATTTGCTCCGCCACGGCCTGATTTAAATGGTGCCGCTGCTGATAAAACTGGTACATCTTTATATTCAGGTAAGTTTTTAGCAATAAAATCTTTTGCAAACCAAGTTTGAGCATTGTTTACAATTTGAATCGTTGGGTCATCTTGTACACGTGCAAAGTAGCTGTACATTGGTGCACTTGTCATACCGATTTTTCCACGAACATAAGCTAAAGTTCCTTCGTGGTACTCTTTAACAGCGTTTACAATTGTAGGATCTTCGTCAGCTAAGCTTTTCTTATTTGTTGCATCATATACTGGACGTAATTGTGAACCTTTTGCTTCAACTTTTGTATATTTACCATTTTCATCTGGCGTTAAAGTTAATTTCATAACACCTAGATTGTTACCCCAGAATCCAGCTTCTACAGCAGGTACTCCGTTGATTGTGCCAATTTTATTATCGATTCCTTCTTTTCCGTCAAACTCCGCAGCGCCTGGGAAATTTGTATGTTTATGACCGAAAAGAAGTGCATTAATTCCTTCAACTTTACTTAAGTCGTATATAGCATTTTCTGCATTTTCTTGACCAGCAGTTGCTATGTCACATCCTGAGTGAACAAGTGCTACAACGATATCAGCACCAGCAGCTTTTACTTTAGGAATAAATTCCTTTGCAGTTTTTACCATATCTTTTGCTGTTACTTTGCCAGTTAAATTGTCTTTATCCCAATCCATGATTTGTGGAGGAGCAAATCCAATTACACCAACTTTTACTTTTTGTGCATTTCCATTTGCATCTTTAAATGTTTTATCTAAGATTACATAAGGTGTAAATTCATTTTCACCAGTTTTAGCATTATAAATATTTGCATTGATATACGGGAATTCTGCTTTACCAGTTACTTTTTTTGCATAATCTAATCCATAGTTAAACTCATGGTTACCAAATGTAGCTACATCATATTTTTGTATATTCATAGCTTTGATCATTGGGTGTACTTCTGTATCAGATAAACCTTTTACTTTCGCTACATAATCAGCCATTGGATTACCTTGAATTGTATCTCCAGCATCAAATAGAAGATTATTTTCACTTTCTTGTCTAGCTTTGTTAATTAACGTAGCTGTTTTTGTATAACCATAATCTAATACCGGTGTATCTTTGTAATAATCGTAAGCCATGATGTTATCATGTAAATCAGTTGTTTCTAAAATCTGTAAATCAATTGCTGCAGGCGCTGATGTTTCTTCAGCTTTTACATTTGTAAACGGTGTTGCAATTGTAGCAAAAGTTAATGCTGTTGCAACGATCTTACTGAAAGAACTTGATAATGTTACACGTTTAGACATATTTACTTTTTCTCCTCTGATAACTATTTTGTGATATATTACTATTTTCCCAACGCTTTAAATTATAACTTGCATTGATTACAATAAACAATTAATATTTTTAAAAAATAGTTAAGATTCTATGAAATTTAAATAGTAAGTCTTGTAAACACTTACATTTATCGGTAAAAATTCCTTATAAATAATTCGACAATACAAAAATATCCCAGAAAACATTCACACTATAATATCCTAAATAAAATAAAAATTCATGAAGTTTACCAATTTCTTCTATTAATATGTAATGTATGTTTGATTATTTTCTTAGAGTGTAAATGATTGAAGTAGACTTCTCCTTATCTATCGTTTCACTTTTGAAAAACTGATTTTTCTCTAAAAGTTGAATCGACTTTTTATTCTTTTCATTAACGATCCCTTCAATGTATTGTAAATTTAAATCTTCAAAACCGAATTCTAATACTGCTCGTAATGCTTCTTGCATAATACCTTTACCTTGAAAAATTGGTGAAAGCTCATACCCAACTTCCCCTTTTGATTGCTCCTTTGAAAAATTCCACAGACAGATTGTCCCAATTAAATCATCGGAATCTTTATACGTTATAGCCCATAGAATCCATTTATTTTGTTTAATACCATCATTGATCATCTTAATGTACTCAAGAGCATCATCAATAGAAGTCGCAATTGGTCGATCAATAAATTCTGATACATTTTTATCAGAACGTAGTGCAAAAATTGCTTCTTTATCATCATTTTGCATTTTTCTTAAACGTAAGCGATTGGTAGATAAATTAGGAAATAGTGAAAATTGAAAATCATTCATATTTGAACCTCCAAATATTGCTCTAAATGGTGATTGACCAATATTTCCATTATCAAATTATTTTAAAAGTATCTCAAGCTCATTTTAAATTAAAAAGCATTACAATAAATTGTAATGCCACTCTTCGATTCTATTTTTTAACCCCTCATACATGAACTTTTTATCCTACCAATGCTATCTTTTATTTAAAAATGCTTTCATCATTGGTGGCGTCACGATTGTTGTAACAAGGATTACAATTACTATAACAGCAAATAAATCTTGATTTAATAAGTCATTTTCAATACCTATTGCTGCGATAATTAATGCGACTTCACCTCTTGACACCATTGCTGAGCCAATTCCTAAAGAATTTCTCCAAGAAAAACCTGTTACTTTTGCTCCTATTGAAGAACCTATTAATTTTGAAAAAATGGCAATTAGACTTAAGACGATAATGAATCCAAGGTGGTCCATGATTCCGGTAAACTGTACCGCAACCCCAATTGAAGTAAAAAATACTGGAACAAAAATAGAGTAGCTAATCGTTTCTACCTTTTCAAAAATTTCATGCTTAAATTCAGTTACACTAATTGCCACCCCTGCTATGTAAGATCCAATAATCGCTGCTACTCCTGTATATTCGGCTAAATAAGCATATATAAAACAAATGATTAGTGCTGAAGATATTACTGTCTCAGTCACACGTAAGCTTGAAAACTTCCTAAGAAAGAATGGTACAAATTTCCACCCTACAACGATGGCACAAACAAAAAATAGTACTTTCTTTAAAATGACTTTCGTTAAATTTACGTCTCCTCCAGCTAAACTCATTAAAAACGCTAGTGCCAAGATGACAAGTATATCATCAATAACTGCGGCACCTAATATAGTCGCACCTTCACGAGACTTTAATTGATCCATCTCTTTTAAAACTTGCACTGAAATACTAACGCTAGTTGCTGATAATAGTAAACCTAAAAAACTTGCTTGAATGGGAGAAAGATTCATATAGACCCCTGTTAAATACCCCAAAACCAATGGAACTAGTATCCCCCCGACTCCAACAGCTGCTGATGCCTTACCGGTTCGTTTAAATTCGTCTAAATCAGTTTCTAAACCAGCAATAAACATTAGTAAAATTACCCCTATATTACTAATTTCTTTAAGCACTTCTGTATCTTCAATAAGACCTAATACAGTGGGTCCTAAAACAATTCCAATTAAGAGCTTACCTAAAACTGAAGGCTGCTTTAAGCGAACACTCAAATCTCCAGCTATTTTTGAAGCGATCAAAATAATGGCAAGTTGAAAAATAAGCATGTAATTACCCACCCTTAAAATTTTAGGTTTAATCGATAAAATCCACTACTAAAAAAACTATTTTAGAAAAGGATTAACTCCATCAAATGAAAATGAGTTATCATTTCCTACTTCATAGGATTTGGAAAAACTTCTAATAATATTCCATTTTTTTACGTTTAACCTCTTCATTACTAAGCTTTTTTCCACAAAAAAACTTTTTCATTATAATTTTTTTAATAAATACTCTGAACCTGTTTACGAATGAGTTTCACATCGTTATACTAGTTTAGGCCGCTCAATCCTGAGCATAAAAAATTAAGGAACAATCTTAAATTTTTTTATATTTTTTCAAACTTTTTTAACTAGGTATACGTCTTTATAATGTAATACCTTTTGATACGTATCTAAAAAAAGGAGCTCTTTAAGCATGAAGGGGAATTCAAATTTAGAAAAGGAACTTGTAGATTTTATCATGAATAATAAAGATGACTTTTATCGATTAGCATATGGTTATGTCAAAAACTCAAGTGATGCAATTGATATATTACAAGATTCTATACAAAAAGCCATTTCCTCAAAAAATAATTTAAAAAAGGAACAATCTTTAAAAAGTTGGTTTTATAGAATTGTCATTAATACTTCATTAGATTTTTTACGAAAACAAAAAAGAGTTGTGGTAGTGGATGAAGAAACAATCCAGTCATATTCCTCTGGAATAAATGATCATTATACAAATATTGACTTAGAAAGATCGTTAGAAGCTCTACCACCAAAATATAAAAGTGTGATTATCCTTCGTTATTTCGAGGATTTAAAAATAGAAGAAGTTGCAGAAATACTGCAAGAAAGTCCAAATACAATTAAAACTCGTTTATATAAAGCATTAGAATTACTCCGAATTAAAATGAACTGAATTTCTTTTTAGGAGGTTAATTTAGGTGGATAAGAAATTAGAAAAATTAAGATCGGACTATAAGAACGTACCATTACCTAACAATCTTGATGAAATCGTTAGAAATGCAATCCATCGTTCTAAGTCAAGACGACGTTTCCCAATGAAATCAATTGCTGGACTGACTGCCGCAGCAATATTCGTCCTCTCTTTAAATACAAGTCCAACATTTGCGAAGTCTTTATCAAATTTTCCAGTATTAAGAAATGTAGTAAAAGTACTGACTTTTACTGAATATACTGTTAACGAACCGACTTATAAAGCAAATATTAAAGTACCTGCAGTTTCGAACTTAAAAAATAAAGATCTTGAACAAAGTCTAAATCAGAAATATTTAAAAGAAAATCAGAAGCTATATGATGAATTTAAGAAAGAAATCTCATCATTAGAGAAAAAATCTGGAGGACACCTTGGGGTTGACAGTGGATATGAAGTAAAAACAGACAATGAAAACATTCTATCGATTGAAAGATATGTTGTAAATACAGTTGCCTCATCCTCTACTACTATGAAGTTCGATACGATTGATAAGAAAAAAGAAATTTTATTATCATTACCAATTCTGTTTAAAGACAATTCATATATAGACATTATAAACAAAAATATTAAAGAACAAATGATCAATCAAATGAATCAAGATGAAAGCAAAATTTATTGGATACCTGAAGCAAACCTCGATTATTCAATTGATCCATTTGTAAGCATTACAGAAAATCAAAATTTTTATATTAATAAAGATTACAAACTAGTTATTTCATTTGATAAATATGAAGTTGCTCCTGGCTATATGGGTGTTGTTGAATTCATTATCCCAACCAATATTCTTACAAATATATTAGTCGGCAACCATTACATTAAATAGATGTTTTAACTTTTAGGAGCCTTTCTCGTTTGAGATTTGGCTCTATTTTCAGCGATTTACAAATTTAAAATAAGCCAATAAAAAAAGAGATGGCTTACATATTAATTTACAATGGGAAGGGGTAACTGGTAATGGTTAACAGCATGAATACAGAAAAAAGTATGAAAACTATGCAATTTAATCGATCAATCATTTACGATTTATTAGTACACAGAGGTTACAATTATGTCTAAGTCAGGGAACAAACAATTTCGCTATATGCCCGGTTTGGATGGTCTTAGAGCACTAGCTGTTCTTTCTGTCATTGCATATCATTTAAATTTACCTTGGGCTTCAGGCGGTTTCCTTGGTGTAACTGTATTTTTTGTCCTTTCTGGTTATTTAATTACTGATTTATTAATTGCAGAATGGAATCTCACGAAAAAAATAGACTTAAAGAATTTCTGGATTCGTCGTGCAAAAAGGCTCTTACCTGGTATGTTTACATTATTACTTGTAGTCATTGCAACAGTTTCCATTTTTCAGCCCTCTCTCATTGCAAGCTTAAAACAAGATTCCATTGCGGCAGTTTTTTATTACAGTAATTGGTGGTATATTTTTCATGATTTATCGTACTTTGAATCATTTGGCCCACCATCCTTACTTAACCATTTTTGGTCTTTAGCTGTCGAAGAACAATTCTATATTCTATGGCCAATATTTATTTTAATAGGATTTCGTTTTATGAAACGTAAGAGCCTACTATTCTTAGTAACGATAAGTGGAGCGATTATTTCCACACTGTTAATGGCACTACTATTTGTTCCTGGAAATGACCCGAGCAGAGTGTATTACGGTACGGATACAAGAGCATTTTCTCTTTTAATTGGAGCAGCCTTGGCTATGATGTGGCCGAGTCGGAAGCTTACAAATAAAATTACAGCATCTGGTCGAATAACATTAGATAGTATGGGCTTATTTGGTTTACTAGTATTTTTATGCATGGTTTGGAAGACAAATCAATATGATCAATTCCTCTATCAAGGTGGAATGTTTTTACTATCAATCTCTACTGCTATGCTTATTGCAGCGCTTGCTCATCCAGCTAGCATAATTGGTCGAGCGCTTTCAATGAAACCTTTAAAATGGGTAGGTTTACGCTCATACGGTATATATTTATGGCATTTCCCTGTCATTATCTTATTTACGCCCAAAATAGATACAGGAGAAATCTCATATATAAGAATTGTATTTCAAGTTATTTTAATACTCGGTCTGGCTGCTCTATCTTACCGATTTATTGAAGATCCAATTCGAAAAGGGAAAATTGAATTAATTTGGGGGAAATTACGATCTGGACAATTAAAAATGAAGGATATTTGTTTTAAACATCTTGTTGTTCTTAGCTCTTTTATTCTTTTAATTGCAATATCTAGTTTTGGAATATCATCACTTCCTGGTGCAAACGGAGCAAAGGCAAGTTCTGAGATTGAAGCCGTTCAAAATTTACCAAAGCAATCCTCACAAATTGTTGAAATAGAGAAGATAAAACCTAAACCTCATAAAACTCCTATCGTTGATCGTGATGAACATACATCAAAGCCAAATCAACATAGTCAAATCGGTCATACTGTAAATAAACCGGTCACAAAAAATAATAAAGCAGTGAAAAAGAAACAATCCATTACCATCATTGGAGATTCCGTTGTTATCAATGCAATACCTTATCTTCAAAAGTCTTATCCAACACTAAAAGCAGATACAAAAATCGGTCGTCAATTTGCTGATGCGCCTAAGATTATTCAAGAATTACAAAAATCGAATAGCTTAGGTGAAGTGGTCATCATTGAATTAGGAACGAATGGTGCTTTTACAAAGAAACAGATGATTTCAGTTATTAATTCATTAGAAAACAAACAAATTATATTTGTAAATACTCGTGTTCCTAGACAATGGGAATCAATTGTTAATAAGAATCTAAAAGAAGTTTCAAGTAAATTTCCAAAGAATACAAAGGTTGTAGATTGGTATAAATCAAGTGCAAATCACAATTCTTATTTCGAATCAGACGGTGTACACTTAAAACCCGAAGGCGCAAAGGTTTATGCGTCATTGATTAAAAATGCAATCGAATCATTTAAATAACAAAGAAGGGTGCCTCCAACTAGAAAGGCACCCCTTTTACTTAATTAAACATTTTCTTCAATTCTTCTAACGTTAATTTCCCTGTTTTTTCCACTGGTTTAATTGATGTTGGGAAATATGGATTGATCGACATGAAATTCTTTTCTACATAGTTGAAGTCTACAATATCCACTACTCCATCTTTATTAAGGTCTTCTTTTAGGTTAACTCCTGTTTCACCTGCACTATATGCAACTAATTTTGCGTCATAAATATCGATCACATTATCTCTATTTACATCCCCAGCAGCAGCAGTGTCCATGTACATGTCATAGTACATACCTTGTACTTTTCCATCAATTGTTTTACTTATTTTGATTTTTTTAGTGTATAGGAAATGACCAGGAATATCGACTACTAAAGTATAATCATCTGCAACTGCAGGAATATCAGTAATCGTCAACCAACCGTTATCAATAATTGAAGCAGTGTATTTCTTGCCTTTTTTATCAACAACATAAACTTTTGTACCAATCTTTGAATAATCCATATCATAATTATCTAAGTTTACAGCTTCACCATGGTAGTAACCTTCTAACATTGAATGCTGAGAGATGAATTTAAATTTATCAGCATAAGTTGGTAATGTAAACTTAGTACCACCATTTGTTAGATATGATGATTCTTGATAATAGAATCCAGTCTCTACAAAATAATTATGGTCATCTACTACTTCTAATTTAATATCTAATAAGCTAATATCGTTATTTATTGAAACCGGTAATTTTGTCTTTTTGTCAGTAATATCTAAAGCAAATGTCGATATATTTGACCATGTGTTTTCCGTTATTACTGGCTTTGCAACACGAATAGTCCAATTATTTTTCTTAGCTAAATCTTCCAATTGTTTTGATGGTTTAACATCTACAACTTTATAATAATTTGGAATATCAGCTGTAATACTAGCACTTGTTAGATCTTTTGCGTTATTAACTTTAAACGTATTAACAAACTCAGAACCAAGACTTACACCTTTTGTACTTGTATTAAATGTTGCATACTTATCACCTTTATTAAGAATCGTAAATTCCGGGAAAGTCGGATTTCCTGCAGTTGCGTGGTCATAAGCATACATTCTTATACTCGTAGGATAATTTGCATATTCTTCAGGTAATACACCAAATTTAAAGTCTCCATTAGCTGTTGGGAAAAACTCTGCGGTTGGCCAAAATGAATCTTGGTATGCATACACTTTATTTGCTTCTTGCGTAATGTCATGTCCTCTACTCTTTAGATAATCAATTGTATCATCATAAACATTACCATGAACCCAATATGCATGATAATCCTTGCCATCCATTGGATTATTTTCCGTTGTTAAATCCGCATTCGTAATTTCATTAATTCCTGTTTTCTTATCAAATGTAACCTTAGGAGCTGTATTATCGACCACCATATCATTATCGACTTTATACGTTTTTCCGTCTACTCCTGTACCGATATACGAAACAATATATTTACCTTCAGGTAGGTTTTCATATTCACGAGATAATGGATTATTTGGATCGCCTGTAAATAGCTTAACTGTGCCACTGAAACCGAATAAAACAAAGTATTCAGTATCAACACTTAAATCTTCCATATCAGTATAGGTTCCATAATATCCGATTGGTTTACCGCTTAAGTCACTAACGATTACATCCATGGATTTCATTCCACTATTTAATTTGAAAGAAACAGGTACAAATGGTTCGATATATGGATGAAAGTTACCTAAATCGTTTGTTACCGCATGTTTAAAAAATTTCACATTTTCAAAACCACTTGTCGAATAGCGTACATGGAAAGGAATTTGGTATTCAGCTGTTTTCGATTCATTTTCAATATGAATATATCCTTGATAAATACCGAACTCAGCATTATTTGGAATCATTAAGTTAGCATCAATATTTACACTTTCATTTCCATTTACTTCAACCGTAGATGGTAATTCTAATTTAACACCACTTTTACTAGCATCTTTTGATATACCATCAATCGTTAAAAATTCTACTCTAGAATGATATGTTTCTTTATCACCACTTAAATTTTTAATATTAATTGATGTCGTTCTTTTTTGGTCTTCGCTTGATTGCGCAATACTTCCGAATGGTAGTGATCCAGAAATATCATCGATTTGTTTTTTGAAACCATCTTGATCAAGTGTAATTGTTTTGTTTTGAACTTCAATTAAAGTAGTATTATGAACTGCTTCATAAGCATCAACTCGTCCTGCCCCAACTTCATTTACATTGTAGATTCTTCCTTTTAATGGGTCAGCTGTATTCATAAGAGCTGCTTTTATATCTGCAACTGTATAATTTGGATGAGATTGTAGTAATAATGCAGCTACACCAGCTACATGTGGTGTAGCCATCGAAGTTCCACTTAAACTTGCATATCCACTTGAATAGTCAGTTCCTTCTTCAGGGCTATTAATAAATTCAGGCACAGTTGATAATGTAGATACACCTGGTGCCACTACATCTGGCTTAATATCAAAGTTGTTACTCACTGGTCCACGTGAACTAAAATCAGCTAACACATCGCCAGTAGTCATATTCGATTGGAAGTCTGATAGTTTGATAGTTGCCGCGGGATTCGCTTTTAAACTATCTACAAGTTTCCCTCCATCTTCCTGTAACATTTTAAATGTTGGAACATAACCATAGTTTTCACCCAAGAAATATGGAATATCTCCATCGACATTGTTGTAAATTAATACAGCTATTGCTCCTTTTTTGTGTGCTCTTCTAATTTTTTCATCAAAAGATATATCACCACGAGCAATTAAAGCCACTTTTCCAATTACATCTTTATCTGTATAATCCTCTTCAGTTCCAATTCCAACTTCTACAACTTTATAATCCTTATCAATTATATTTAAATAATCTTTACCAAGACCATGTCCCATTAACGTATTTGGTACAGAAATATCTCCTAAGCTAGTCGTTACCGTAGGGATATCAGTCGGCACATCACTTGCACCAACAGTTATTGCTAGTGGAGAAGAACCTGGTGATCCTAGCGTACCAGGATTTGGACCAGCATTTCCTCCAGCAACTACAGGTACTACACCTTGTAATGCTGCATTATTTATTGCAACAGAAGTAGCACTTAAGGAATGATTGCTGCTATTTCCTAAAGATAGATTAATAACATCCATACCATCTGCTACAGCTCGCTCTATCCCTGCAATAACACCAGAATCATCACCTGAGCCATATGGACCTAACACTCGATATGCGTACAGGTCTACATTTGGTGCTACTCCTGTCATCGCATATTCCACATCATTTTTTGGATTAGAAGCAATTGTTCCGGCAACATGCGTCCCATGCTCAGTTACAAATGGTTGACCATCAATAGATTCAGGGAATCCAGATGCTACTTGATCTGCAGGGGTTGATTCCATTGGGTCAGAGTCATTATCAACAAAATCATATCCGCCTTTATAAACATCTTTTAAATCAGGATGATTATAATCGATTCCAGTATCAAGAACACCAACTTTTATACCCTGCCCTTTTAAGTCTTCACTATGTAATCGATCTACTCCTATATGCGGAAGCGCTGGTGGTATTGTTTTGCCAACAGATTTATTTAGTGTAGATAACTCATTTTTAGGCAAACGAACTTCATTATCCTTCCATATTCGTTTTACAACACCTGTTTGAAGAAGGGTATTAATTTCATTCGTTGGAATCGTCATTGCCATTCCATTAAAAACATTTTCATATGTTTGTTTAATATTAAATTGAGAAGCTTTTTGGTCAAATGTCTGATTCGATTTTTGTTTTGATGCCTTCTCATTGAAAAGCTCAGTTAAACGCTGTTTAAAAAATTCTTGTTCCCCTCGAATCATTTGTTTTCTATCTTTAGCTGTACTTTTGGATTTTGATTGAGCTTCTTCAATTGTTGATGTTTTAAGCTCAACAATAACATTGGCAGTTTTATCCTTTAATGATAATAAACTTGGATCAATTATAAAGCCTTCTTGTGGAGTTAATCGCTTAATAGATTGTCTTTGCTCTTCTGTTAATTCTTTTAAGATTGATTCCGCGGAATTTGAAATCGCATATGATTTTTGCTGAGGCATTACGTAAGACGCGAGAAAACTTGTGGCAAGTACACTTGTGACCATTACATTCAATATTTTTTTCTTTCTAGTAAACATCAACAACCGCTCCTTCTACTCTTTTTTCAAGCTAAAATTGCAAATCGCGAACTAAACAAACAAGTATATACCAGTAAAATAGTTTAATAGTTTAAATCTATTAAATGGTTAAAAATACCTGATTATATCGCATTTCCTCCTTATGCATTAATAGTGTAAAATTAAAGTAAGAATAATTTGAAAACTGTATAATCAAATTGTACTTTAGCTTTTCATTACCGTAAATTGGGGGAATTAAGAGATAGGATTTTCTAATTCGAACTCTTTTTTCGACAAGTTTTTATTTAGAAATTTGTCAAATCAGGACAATTGATATAGAAATTTGCTGCCTTTTTTATTCGAAAATTACTATTGAAGGACAAAAGTAAAAGTTAATTAGGGATTAACATTTTAAATTGGGGGGAATCTTTGTTTTCTATTACTCAATCTTAAAAATAAAGTTTTTCTAAAAGGAGAAATTTGTTATGTATGAGGGGAAAATCATAAAATTTTATCGTGAGAAATTTCAAATGACCCAAGAACAGTTAGGTAAAGGAATTTGTTCTGGTACTCATATAAGCAAAATTGAAAGGTTACAAACTGAGTATGCACCTGAAATTATCACACTTTTAGCAGAGCGTCTTGGCATTAACATCCAGAGCGAGATCTTGAAACTTAAAAATATTAAGAAGCGCTTAGAACAATGGCAAGATGTGATTATTAAGGAGTTATTTGAAGAAATGGATTTAATACATAATGAGCTCGAAAAAGAAGACCTTATTCAAATCTCTAATTATACTAATCTCTATCATTTGCTTCGTGTAAGATATTTACTAATGCATCAATCGGTAGATGAATCCTACCAAATCATTACTGACATACGAAAAAATGAACAAAAATTATCTTCATATGAATCGAACCTGTTAAAGCATGTACTGGGTATATATTATTTAGCAAAACATGAAAATCTAAAAGCCATTCAAGTTTTAAAATCAATTCAAGAAACAGAGTACAATAATAAAGAATATTATTACCATCTAGCAGCAGCCTACCATTCACTTGAATTACCTGTTATGTCTTATTTTTACGCTGAAAAAGCACTTCAATTTTTCAAAGAACATAATAACTATCTTAGAGCGATTGATACTGAGATGCTCATGTTAATTCAAATAAAAGATGATGATAATTTCAATGAAACAATCAAAGGATTTGAAAGTTTAATTCAAAGTTGTGATTTATGTAGCTCACCAGAGCGTAAATCAAGAGTATGCCATAATTTAGCTTATGAGTATTTGAGAAGAAAGAAATATGATTTATCTAGTCAGTATTATTTTCAATCGATGACATTAAAGGATCCTGAATCCAGTAAATATTTACTATCATTAGAGGGCTATATTCGCAGCTCATTTTATGGGAATCTACTTTCCCAAAATGAATTATTAGATTTAGTAAAAGAAGGACTAGAAAAAGCAGTACATAAAAATGAAATACTTTATATCCATCTGTTTAATCTGCAAATTTTATTAATTGAAAACAAGGAGCATGAATATCACCAATACTTGAAAACAAAGGCCATACCTATGTTTAAACAGTTTGGTTTTATGTATTTAATCCAGCGTTCAAAAAAAGAACTTTTCAGTTATTATTCTAAGATGAATCTTACAGATGAAGCTTTACATATTGCTAAATTGTTGATTAGTGTTTAACAATAAAAGGCATGTCACCCATAACTATGTGACATGCCTAATTTATTTTATTTTACTTTTCGGAAGGCATTACTTCTTCTAGAGCAAGATCCTTCGTATATAAATAATTTGCGTAATCTACACCAATGTATCTTATATGCCATGGCTCAAAATGGTACTGTGTTGTATCTTGTTTATTTTCAGGATAACGAATAATAAATCCATATTCGTGAGCATGCTCTGCTAACCATTTTCCTTCTTTTGTTTCAGAAAATTCCACTTCTAAAGCATTTCCAAATGATGGTGAAGAAACGTCCATTGATAGTCCTGTTTGATGTTCACTCGTTCCGGGGAAAGCACTATATGCTTTTGTCCATTCTTCTCCTCGAGTTTCAAGATACTGATTATATAAAGAAACTTGTCGGTCATATGAACGATAACCAGAAACAGCAGTAAGCGTATTCCCATCGGCTAAAGCTCCAGCAAAAAGATTTTCCAATGCTTTTGCAGCCTCGCTTCTCATTCTTGTTTTTTCTTTTACTGCTCCATTTAAAGGAATTGATGGATATACTAAGTCTTCTGGTTCATAGCCATCAGGTAATTTTCTATTTTTATTAACTAGTACAAGATTTGAATCAATATTTAATACTTCTAATAATCCAGAATCATCTTTTTGTGATGTTTGATCATAATCTGGAAAAGAGAGAGCGTCATTATTTTTTACAATGTCAGTTTTTACATGGGTATTTTTCTTAATGACCATAGTTTTATCGTTTTTTTGACTATTTAAAATAGTTGCTGTTCCAACTAAAAGCAAAGTTGTAATTGATAGAGCTAAAATAATTTTTCTGTTTTTTCTTCTACGATGTTTTCTTACGATAGACAATTTAGTTTCCTCCATATAGTCAAAGCTTAATTAAATTTTTTTAAGCTATAATCCCATTTCTTGATGCTTTTATTTAAAATAAGTTAATGACAAAATTAGTCGTAATTTGTTGATTTATCATCATGATAATATCTAAACTGCTCTACATAGTCAATGGTTTAACGGCATGTTACAAATATTTTACAAGTTGTTCTCATCAGCTAATCTCACATATGAATAAAAAAAACACTTCTTTAGAAATTACCTAAAGAAGTGTTTTAGAGTGTTAAAATATACAAGTGTCAATATGGAAATTATATGTACAGTTTTAAATTATTGAACAATATTATGTTAAGAAACATATTACTTATCTTGTATAGGGTTTAGGTAAAAAATAGGTTCAAATTATTTTTAAGTTATTGCAAAGGTTGATATTCGTATTAAATTTGATCTAAAACGTATATAAATATTTTTCTTAATTAATAGTTAGAGTTAAGTTTAATGAAAAATTTTTTTATATGAATAAGTTGATTGGAACGGATGTTGATCGACTCCTGTGGGAAATGCGGGAAGGCTGAGACCCCGCAGGCGCGCCGAGGAGGCTCAGGTCTCGCCCCTCGGAAAGCGAGCAACCTGTAGTGGAAATCAACCCGATAATACTTTTTTTGGTAAGTTTATATTTCAACAAAGTCAAACACTTCTTTAGAAATTACCTAAAGAAGTGTTTTATGAATAGTCATTACCATATCAAACAACTCAAGTATGCAATCCTCCCTGTATACAAGGTCGACTACGGTAAAAACCAATTGGAATTTGAATTAAACTCGTTGTTTGTTCTTCAATTAATTTATAAATTTCATCGCATAATCTTGCATCGAATCCTAGAAGTGGATGTCCTCCCATCCCCAAAGCAGTGGCAGAAAGTAACAAACGCTGTACCATCATCCCTGCCTCCATATGTTGTATACGATAACCTCTATATCCAAGTAAAGCTTTAAAGTGTTCCTTATCTCCAACTACATGTAAACAGATTGGTACCTGGAACAAATTCACATTCGAACCAGACAATCCATTCTGTAATTCGTGTCTAAAGTCTCCAAGTTGAATTTGTCGTAACGAATGACTTATGTCATCATAATAATAAGCACCATTTGGGATATCTTCAACGTTATTCAAACACATATATAGCGATGGACGAGACCTAATATGACTATTTGATTGATCCAGATCATTTAAATACGAAAATGATTTTGTCGCTTCATGAAGTATAGTTGCCAACTCGACTTTGCTTACCTTTTTTGAGATAAAATCCATATCGGGTGAAAATCGTTTTCTATTTAATAAAACAAGATCATAAGAAAGCCTATTTACTTGAGGTAAATGATATTGCTTACTATCTTTTAAAATGTTTTTCTGTACTTCAATATGCCGAAATATTTTCGTCGTTTCTATCATTGAAGCTTCATTCACTTGAGTTAGCTTAGGAAATGCTAAAATTTTCTTCGACTTAATAAAATAACGGTGCTCATTTCTAGGCAGTTCTTCACACAATTCCGTAGCAGTGTTTATTGAATCTACTGTATGTGTGCTTGTAAATAAGTTTGATGCTTCTAATGAGAGTGGCACAATACCGTAAATACTCTCCTCTTTTTCTTTTAACCCAAGTAGATGATTGAGAGCTCGATCAAGAAACTGAAAATATACGCCCGTAGAAAATCCAAAACGTTTGGCCACTTCCAAAATCTGTCCAATTAATACCCCAGCGTCTAATCCTTGAAGGCGGTAAGAAAAGTTATGATATTTAAAAAAGTTTTTCCAAAACATAGTCGAAACAAAAATAGCACCAAAGCAATTCGTAACATCACATCTATTTCCTAAAGCTCTTGTGAGAAATGAATCATAATTCCCTTCTCGTAACAAAACCAATTGATGCCTTGCAACATCATAGTGATATACTCCATTAGGTACATCCTCGCACTTTAGATATACATATAATTCATTCGGATATAAAGCTCCACCTGATGGAATAAACCTTCTGTTTGATTGCATTAGAGTAACTTCTTCATTAGTATCTGAAGCAAAAGCGGACTGGCAAATTTGAGTGATTCCGTAAACATTCCAGAGATAATGTCCTATTTTTAAAAGTTCAGGTTTTTCCATTACCTCCCGTCCTTCAAGACGTAAAGGTATATTGTGACACAGTGGAATTGTAGGTAAATCTCTATAAAGCTTATACGTAAGTGGGGCATCTTCCCAGTCTACTTCCCAATCCGCCGGGTTTTCCTTTTCAATGTCATAATGTAGATTGTATAGAAATGATGCTAAACTCATCATTTACCCCCTAATCACCTCCTATGGAAACGGATGTGGATTTGGATTTAGCTGTTTTAATGTAAGTGGTTTCTTTGCATAGCCCATTTTTACAGGAACCTTCAACACTCTTTCAAGTCCTGTAATTCGAGTAAGATGATGTCCGAAAGTCATTGGTAGCATTCCAGGAATTAGTACTTTTACACAATACAAGCCATTTTTTCTAATTTCGGGTGTAGTCTGGTCTACTACAATTACATCTAAATTCAATTGGCGAAACTTCTCAAGCATATCCTTCAAATCTTCGGTTAAATCATTGTGTTTAGTTTCCCACTTGAATTCTTCATCAAATCTTTTTAAAGGACGATTTTCCTCCAATAGAAAGTTTAGCCTTTCTTCAGCTTTAGGTAATCCATACAACATTCCATGATCATCCATCTGCTGTACAAGTCCAGGGTTTTGGAGCATTTGCATATATTTATCTTGGTTTTCCTCAAATTTTTGATCTAGCGTCAACATCATAGCAGCCAACTCGTGCATTGCACTTTTTACAGCCCTTACTGGGTCTAGATGAGCCCCTGCTGCACAAATAAGATTCAGGCCACGATCCTTTTTATTTTTCGCGATAGCCAGAATACTCGGTATCCCATGCTCCATCGTTGAATTATATAAGTGTAGATCGTATCCACCTACAGCACGTATCCTTTCGACCATAAGATCTAATTCTTGATCATTAGCAGAAGAAGGATCAATTCGTGGAAGAGCCATCTTTGCATACCATGTTAATAGAAATGAATCACGCTCCACTACTTCTAACAAACCGTAAAAAATGGCCTCTTCTAAACTTCCTCCTAATGCACAACCATTTGATGTTTCATATATATAACCTTGCCCACACCCTAAACTATAATAGGAAAGTAATTCTGGAATAAGAATCGGTTTTTCATTTAAAAATGAATAGCCCCAAACCCAATCCATAGGACGTTTCGGATTAAACTGTTTAAACGGATAACCATTCATTGCATACTGTTCCTTCGAGTGAATTCCTACAGATTCAGGATTAAGCGCTCTATCTTTCAAATTTTGATAACTGTCATGAACGACAGATTTTTTACCGCGAGGAGACAGACCACAGTATCGTTCCAAACCTTCTAAAATAGCCGTCAATTCACTTACTTCATATGAATGTGTGCGGCCTGCCGTTCCTTCATCCCCCTGTATCAATGGCAAATTTACAATCACATCTGCAAATGGCGGTGATAAATCATATATTTTACTGTTTAGTAAACCAGTTCTATCATCCAAATAATCCTTCGCTAATACTTTTTTTAATTCATCCATTGAACGACTACGAAAACTACCTTTGCTTATTTTCAAACTTGGTTTTAACGAAATATGAGCTGAGGTAGAGGAGTCATCATCTAACTGCCCACAAATCGGGCATAGCGGATTTGGTAGAAATGTATGACTTGAACTTTTCATGGATTTTAAATTCATTAGGAATACTCGATTTTCAAAGGTAGCTTCCTTCCCGTCTATTACCCGTTGAACTTCAGCCCCAATTAAATATCCCATTTGAAGAAGTCCGGATTTTGATGCCCATACATCCTGTTTATTTCCACCACTTTTAGCTAATCTCTGTTCAAGTTCTCTCATTTCTCTTCGATCGCGACCACCCATAAGACGACGATAATCGGCACATTTAAAGCAGCCAGCTTTTCCATCTCGAACTAAAGGACCAATTACACCTTCACCAAATGATACAAAGCCTCGTAGCCACGGGATCTTACTGAATCGTAGCTTCTCAATCGCCTGTTCCTGAATAGAGGAATCCCAAGCATCATCCAATAAAAGTACTAAATTGGCTGCTTCAGGAATGTTGTCCTCTACTTTTGAGGCTAGAATGACCTCGTATTTGTCAGAAAGTATTTCATGTACATATTTCGTTAATAAGCCTTCTCCAACAATCACTACGGTTGTAACCAACTAATTACACCTCCCGTAACAAGACACCATATATTCCTGACAATTCCTCTGTATTAAATAAGTCAATTTTTAAGTCAAAAGTAATGAGCTGTTTGTTATTTTCATTCAGTATTTTCATAGACGTTTTTAATAGGTCAGTTTTCTCCGTTTCATCACATACAGGAATGACTATACTTTGTGGATTTTTTTCTAATACGATGGAACCTGAATGACTAATGGCATGAGAAGGCAGATCTATCTCATCATTTTGTGACTCCATCAATGCCTGTTGTAATGATTCTCGTAAAGCTAGTGTTTTATTTAGACCTACATTTCGATACCATTTATTATTTATACAGACGTAGACAATCGGAAAACCAAAAATATCCTTATCTAAAGCAATGACAGGTTTCCCATGCATTATATTTAATGCTTTTACATAAAATTGGCATTGTTTATCTTCAATGACACCAAGCTCTAACTGAGTTAGAGGGTTTGTTGCATTTATTTGTTGCTTGCTCAACTCTTCAGATAAATACTTTTGTAGTCCACGGCAAATACACTCAGCAAAAGTTTCTCCAGTTCCGATTCCAATCGTTACCTGTTCTTCTACTAAACTATTATCAATATTAGGTGGTATAGATACTTTGTTTTTAACGAGAACACGAGCTAATTGTAAGGAATACATCTCAATACCTTTTAAGGCAGCTTCTCTTCTTGCTTCCTCATGTGTTAATGCAGTACATATATTACTTGGTAAAAGACTTACAGGACCTTCGGAAAGTGGGTTTACAACTTGAATACGGCATTGCGCTAAAGGTAGTTGCTTTAAGTCACCTTCATCCCAAATATGAAAAATCCCAGATGTTTCTGAGGTTAATTCACTTAAATAAAGGAATAAGTTACTTTGATCACCGCTCTTACTGTTATTTTGTTCAACCCTTTGATCAAAATCTTGAATAATCTCTGCTTTCACACCATCAGTTACAAAAGGATGCGGCAAAAATGTATGCCAGTTACCTTCCAACGTTTCTTGGTTAATGAGGAAGAATTGATTCATCTTTTCCGATTGATTCGTTTTTGTTACTTCTTTAAATAATTCAAATACAACTACATTCGCCAACATTGCAGATGCTACTGAAGAAAACGGTTGTAACTTATCTTTATTGACCAACTCGTTTTGGTGAATGCTCCTCCATGCCGACTCAAAGCACCCTTTAGAATCTGAACTGACTAATGGTCCCGCTAGCGCAATTTGTTGTAAACAAAGTGCTGGGATAAAGTTCTTCTTCTCAGCTTTACAAATCTTATTAAGCGTTCGAATTTCCTCGACTTGATTCTCTTCTGTGACATAGACGATTGAATCATAAGATTCCACCATCTTTTCCCAGGATTTACGATTTCTCTTTATTAGCTTAACCTCTACTTCTACATCTTGTTTTCGAGCATTTTTTATCAATTCATTGATACGTTTTTTGTTGGTCTTTTCAATATCAGTAATGAACAAATGAAACTTTGCTAACCCAGATTCGAGTAAAGCAGATACTAACGATACTACAATTGCTCCAGTACCAATTGCCAACACATTTGATTGACGATACATTTGAAAACGATATGCACCTGATTCTCCAAAACTGTTTAAAAATTCAATTTGTGTTCCATAATTTTTTAGAACACTTTCTGTTAATTGATGCGGATGGTCTTTGCTAACATCTCGAACAAATCCATTTTTGTATAGTATTTCACCAATTTCGTAAACTCTATCTCGATATTGTACTGGTAACCCATCAGTTAACTCGCCTAATGAGTGCTCACCATTAAACATGGGTATAAGCTTTTCAATCCATTGAAAAATCGTATTACCTTCCATTTGAAATGAGCTGATATTGTTACGAAAGTACACACTATCATTTTTATCAGGTATAAAAAAAGTATCTCGATTCACTTTCAGACGTGTAGATGCACTCAATTTTGACAACCTATTCAACACCCCTTTTATCAGTGAGTTGATGAAAAAATAATTATTACTTTCATCATATTACTATGTATTTTTCATAACCCTTATGTCTAATCTTAACGAGCAAAACCCCCACATAAACTCGTGTGGGGGTAAGACTTTATCGGAAACAAATATTGATTAATGTCCTCCGCAGCGACCGCCGCAACCACCACAGCGACCGCCACAGCCACCACAACGGGAACAACTAAAACAGTTAAAACAAGTAAAGAAGAAGCAAAAGAAACAACTAAAGCATCTAAAGCAACCGCCACAGCCACCACATTGACGAGCCTGAGCTAAGTAATATTGATTTTGATTCCATGGCACTACTTCACTTGATTGGAATTCACCAAGGTTTAATCTTTGTAGTTCATTTTGAAATTCATTCATTTTAAAAACCTCCAAAATTAAATTCGGTTGAGAGCAAGTAAAAAGACATAAAAAGTGAACAGATAAAAGCACAAAAAAATCTTAAGCGTAAAAATCAACAAAGTTTTCAAGTCTCTCAACAACAAAATATGGAATATGCTTGGGCATTGTTACTAATCCATTTACCTATTTTTTTATATATGCATTTGAAAATAATCACGGGCACAAGGAATCACAAAACAAGTTCTGTTAAATTGTTTGTTGAAGATGTTTAAGGAACCATTGATTGCTTTACAAAAAGAAAAAAACTCACTGAAACCAGTGAGTTTTTTCGCCTTTTTCTATAACACTATTAAATTAATCTAAATTGTTCTAATTGCTTTTTCATTTCATCAGCAATTTGTCTTAAAGCTTTCACTTTTTCACTTGCCGTTAAGAAGTTCTTTTGTTGTTCAACCGTCGAAGCAGCGATTTCTTCACTTCCAGCCGCAGACTCTTCTGTAATTGAACTAATATTTTCAATAGATTCCATCACTCTAATACTTAATTCCTGAGATGCTTCCATATCTTTGTTTAAAGCTTCCAGTTGCTCAGCAATTTGTTGAACCTTTTCGCTATTAAGCTGGAATGACTCAACAGTAATATCCATTGCTTCCTCTTGGCGAGTAACTAATTCAAGTCCTTCAGTAACTGACTCTTTTACCTTGTTAACACCATCTTTAATTTGACTTACTGAATCAAATATTTTCATCGTTGCTGATGTCGATTGCTCAGCTAATTTTTTAACTTCCTCTGCAACAACTGCAAAACCTTTTCCTGCTTCACCTGCTCTAGCTGCTTCAATTGATGCATTTAAGGCTAAAAGATTTGTTTGTTTTGCTATATTAGAGACAATACCTGTCATTTCAGTAATCTCTGAAGCGAACTCTACTAATTCTTGTACTGATTGTTCAATGACTGACATTGCTTTTAGGTTATCATTTACTACTTGTTGTTGATCCTTCATAGCATTGCTACCAATTTGAATTGCTGATACAGCTTCCTCACCAAATTCAGCTGACAGCTTCGTCCCTTTAAGTGTAGCAGTAAAGTTACGTTGCATTTCTTCTACTACTGTAACGGTCGTTTGAAGATCATCAGCGATCGTTTGACTACCTATTGTTAACTCTTCTGTCGATGAAGCAATTTGACTAACAATTTCTGTAAGCATATCATTATCTGATTCTATTTCTTTAGCTAGTTGATCAACTCGTACACCTGAATCTTCAACAGATGTAACAATCCCTCGAAGATTTTCAATCATTCGTTTAAATGAATGATTTAAATCAGCAATCTCATCTTTACCCTTAACTTCATTTAATTCTACGGCAAGATTTCCATTCGCTACTTCTTCTGCTAAACCACTCAGTTTTTTAATCGGATTTGAAATGCGTCGCGCCATCCAATAACTAAAAATAGCAGCAGCAACCGTTAATGTTGCACCACCAATGATTGCTAGTAACCATGTAAATCGAATTTTTCCACTTAGGTCTGCAGTTAACGTATCATATTGCTCAGTTGTAACAATATCCAACATATGAATATCATTTGAGATTCCTAGTGTTCTAATTGATTGACGTTTAACTTCTGGGCTATTTTTATCATTCATTGCTGTTTCTGAATTTTGTTTTAACTGCTCATATTTACTATTTATGCTTTTTAATAATCTCTTTTGTTCGTCTAGCTTCAAGCCTTTATTTAATGCTTTAATTTCTTTATCAATTTCCTGAAGTTGATTCTCTACTTCCGCTCGATTGCTTTCAGACATTGAGAAAGAATAATTATTTAATGCTTGTTGGCTTAGGATTACTGAACTCTTAAGTTGTTGAATGTTCATCATTGCAGGAACGATATCATTATTTTTAGATTGCATGCCTGCTAACTGAACGATAATATACATGATTAATCCCATAGACAATAGTAAAGAAACCATTGCATTAAAAATTATTTTGCCTTGCAATTTCATATCATTTTACCTCTATTCCTATTAATCTAAAGGAATTGTTATTTCCCCATTTGCTAATTTTTGTTTAAGATCCTCAAAGATTTTTTCCTTTTCTGGATCTAGTGTAATAACGCGGATTGGTGCACTACCAACTCCATCTTCTTTTAACCCAAAAGTCATATTCTTTTCAGGAAACTTACCTTTTTCATCAATATAAGATTTAATAGCGGATTGCATCGCAATATCTACATTTTTTAACATTGAAGTTACGACTGCTTTTTCAGCAATAAAAAACTGATCTGTATCTACACCGATTGCATATTTGCTATTTTTTTGTGCTTCTTGTAATACACCAACACCCGTAAAGCCCGCAGCAGCATATAATGTATCAACATTTTTTTGTTTAATCATATTCCCAGCAATTTCTGCCCCTAAATCTGCTTTACCAAAGTCACCTGCGTACTCTGTCATAATGTTTGCTTTAGGATTAGTTGCTTTTACACCTTCAGCAAAACCTTTTTCAAACTTTTTAATAAGTGGAACATCCTCTCCACCAATAAAACCAACAACATTCGTTTTTGTTGTAAGACCTGCAATGGCACCAACTAAAAAGCTTCCTTCTTCTTCTTTAAAAGTAAGGCTTGTTACATTAGGTAGGTCAGAAGTCTCATCTATTAATAGAAACTTTTGCTTTGGATATTCTTTTGCAACTTTTTCTAAACTTTCTTTAACAGAAAAACCAAGTCCTACAACAAGTTCACAATCTTCTTTTATTAATTCAGTAAACCCTTGCTCGAAACTCAAATTGTCCGAAGGCTCACGATAATCAAAAAATATATCGTTTTCTTCTCTCGCTTTAATCAAGCCAGAAAAAGCAGCATCACTAAATGATTGATCACCCAATCCTACTGATGAAAGCATTATGCCTACTTTTAATCTTTTCTTGCTATTCGTTTCAACCTGTTTTGTTGAACAAGAACATAATAACAATAGTGCTACCATCATGAGTGTAATACCGCTTGTCCACTTCTTTATTTTTATATTCAAAATAAATCTCTCCTAACTAATCATATCGATGTCGAAAATTGTTGAAAAATAAGCACTAAAGAATTTTATCTATTTTTCGAATAATATAAAATCCCCCAAAAGCACTAAAAAACACCAAACAATTTACAGTTTGATGTGAAACGAATAACATTTGTCTACCTTTTTAAACAATATTGTTATGAAGTAATGCATGATTTGAATATTAAAATAGGAAACTCCCTTTCTATAAGGCTTCAACTGAGCAAACATTTTTACTGAATACAAAGGAATTAATTATCATGTCCAAAGTCACATAATTACTTTAAAATAATATTGAAACTTATATTCAATTCGGCATGTTATGTGAAATGAATCACATTTAAATTACTTTCTATTAAAGTGGTGAATAAAATGGACAAGGCAAGTAACCGAAGATATCAAATCATTGATATGTTAAGTACACACGATAAATGGTTCAAATCTAAAGAAATTGCCAAAAAATTAAATTGTACAGAAAAAACAATTCTGAATGATATTCAAATCATAAATTCTACCCTACCGTTTGATTGGCAAATCGATATAAAAAAAGGCAAAGGTATCTACTTACAAATACCAACTCATTCTACTTTTAATGAAATTCGTTCTTCCTTTTTAAAAAATTTCACAATAAATCAGGCGCTAAGTTTCATTCTCATTAAAGATATAAAATTTATAAGTGACTTAGGGAAAGTTCTCTATATGCAGCACACTTCAGTATACAAAATACTTAGTCGAATTGAGGAAATATTAAAATCTTATCAATTAACTTTAAAACGTATGCCTCTTTTTATTGAGGGTTCAGAATTTCAAAAAAGAATACTTTGTTGTGATCTATTATATGATTTATATTCTCATACAAATTCGTGGTTATATGAATCCTATACAGTGAGTGATCTAAAAAATATTGTAGGAAGGGTATCTGAAAAACACGAATTATTGTTATCCCCTCCGACAACTTACAACATTGTTTATTACATTGGTACTATGATCCATCGACTAAAACATAAACCTCTTTTATCTTTACATAAAGAAGCGATCTATCAGATAAAAAAGTCTATATTCTTTTCAGTTTCAAATGAAATTTGTGACGATATTGAGAAATACTATCATGTGAAAATATCTCTTGAGGAAAGGCTAGCGTGCTCATTATTTATTTCACTATGTCCTTCATACAGTCATAGCAAAATTGGTAAATCTGAAGTTCTAAATTTATACCATTATCAAAAAAACACTTTTTATGAAGAGTTATATGTATTTGTGGATATGCTAGGAAGCGAGTTAGGTTTTACATTACATATGAATAATGAATTTATTATTTCATTACAAAAGCAATTTAAGGATCTTACTCTATTAGTGAGCTCTACAGAAATTAAAAAACCCTCAAGCACGGTGGTCAAATATGTTAAAACTAATTATCAAGAATTATATAAAACTGTCAAACTAGTACTGACTAATTGGACTAGAAAATATTCCTATTTTGATCCGCCTAATGATGTTGTCGCCAGGATTACATTAACGATTCAAGCATCCGTTCTTAAACAAAGTCTCAACAAAAATAGGGTATTACTTTTAACAAGTGAGGGATATGGGGTGCAACACTATCTAATGTCTAGAATTGAACAAGAATTCAGTAACAAAATTCAATTTGTAGAATTTAAACAAGGAAGATTAACACAAGAAAATCTAATTTCTTTGAACTTAGATTTAATCATATCTGATTTCCAGCTTGATTTTGAAGGATTTCCAATTACATATATACAATCATCATTAACCCAAAGAGATATTAGTCAAATTTCACAATACATAAAGTGAAAGTCACTTGATTTATCTAGCTATTTAACCTACTCTCCTATTTATTAATGACAAATATTGTTATTCCCTGATTAAACTAGACCTTTCGATTGAAATCATGTTATAGTTTCAATAAATTCATAATACATTCACTCGTATAATCGTGAGGATATGGCTCACAAGTTTCTACCGGTTAACCGTAAATATACCGACTATGAGTGGTAACACAGCTGGTCGTTTATTATTAAAATGTGCCTTTTTGAAAAACTCAAAATGTGTTACTTCACTCAGTCTATTTAGTGGAGTAACATGTTTTGAGTTTTTTTGTATAGGTGCTGGTTTTTTAAACAGAAGCTTTGTATCAGTAAGGGGGATAACTAAATGAAGTTATTATTAGATAAAATCGAAAATGAAGGAACTGTTCTAGCAAATGATGTATTAAAGGTTGATGCTTTTTTAAATCATCAAATGGACCCTTTTTTAATGAAAGAGATTGGGGAAGAATTTGCGCGCTTATTTTCTTCAGAAAATATTACAAAAGTAGTAACAATTGAATCCTCTGGAATTGGTCCAGGGTTAATGGCAGCTTTAGCATTACATGTTCCGCTTGTATTTGCACGTAAGAAAAAGTCAATTACAATGCAGCAAGACGTTTACACAGCTAAAGTGTATTCATTTACGAAAAAGGAAGAAAATGAAATTTCAATCTCTCATAAGTGGCTAGAGGCAGGAGATAGAGTGCTTATTATTGATGACTTTTTAGCAAATGGCCAGGCTGCACTTGGTCTGCTTTCTATCGTTGAAGAAGCAAAAGCCGAAGCAGTTGGTTTTGGAATTGTTATTGAAAAAGCGTTCCAAGAAGGCGGAAATCTTCTTCGTGAAAGAGGTTACCGTGTTGAATCGTTAGCACGAATACAATCATTAAAAGACAATAAAGTGACATTTGTGGAAGAGCCATTGCATATTTAAATTAAAAATATTGTTACGTATTATAATCATTATCCAAACAAAAAAGAGACATTGCTTGTAACATAAAACAATGTCCCTCTTGGGAAATGGAATATGACCACCAGTTACTACTGTGTGGTTTTTTTTGTGTTAATAGTGGCAACATCATTACTCCTATTCATAACTACATCTATTACGCTATTTCGAACTATTAGTAGCAGGTTCAATATTATTTTCATTCCCTCTACTACTAGCAGTTACTGAAACTCAGTTAGACTCTCGGTCGAATGATAAACATCGAAAATCCTACCCTTTCGAAGATCATGATCCATTAAGTAGTCTTACAACCTGAAAAGTTTCTTATTTTACTCTTTATATGATAAAACTAGAAAAATGATTGTATACTTGTCCATTTTTCATAAAATGGTAGTTTGTCCTATTATGTTTTTAAGACATGAACATTTTGTACATTAATTCAGACTAGTATTATATGCAAGCTTTCTCTAGCTGTTAGCGTTACTCATTACTATATAAGGTTACTCCTCTCCCATTGTGCTTTACGCCTTTAATGATATGTTTTTACACTTTAACTTTACAAAAAACCATGAACATGTTTGTTCATGGTTTTTTAAAAAGATGTTTAAGATTTTTTTAAGATTAAATAAACAAAATATGGTCCACCTATTAATGCAACGATGATCCCAGCAGGAATACCTTCTGGTTCAACTAAATTACGACCAATTGTGTCCGCTACTAAAAGTAATAATCCACCTATTAAGATTGCAATTGGAAGAAATAGTTGATTCCTTGGACCAATTAAGCTTTTTGCCATGTGCGGAGCCATAAGCCCAATAAAAGCAATCCCACCTGTAATTGAAACGGCTGAAGCTGCTAAAGCTACAGCTGATAAAAGTAAAATGACACGTTCCTTTTCAAGTGAAACACCTACACCTATTGCAACTGGCTCATTTAAGCTAAGTATATTTAATAAATTCGCTTTATATAAAGTAAATGGTATTAAGATAATTAACCAAGGTAGAAAAGCCCATATAAACGGCCAATCTGTACCCCAAATACTTCCTGCCAACCATTTTGCAATAAAATCAACTTTTACACGTTCTGCAGATGAAATCAGTACAATCATAATACCTGATAATGCCATAGAGAATCCGATCCCAACTAGTACTAGTCGTACTGGTTGAAGACCGGTATTTTTTTTATAAGAAAATAGATAGATAATTCCAGCTGTTAATAATGCACCAAAGAACCCAACAATAGGAATTACGTAAACGAAAGAACCCGCTTCTATTGGCATGTATAAAAAGAATACTGTAATGGCTACACCAGCTCCTGCATTGAAACCAAGAATACCTGGCTCTGCCATATCATTTCGTGTTATTCCTTGTAATATCGCACCTGATAAAGCTAGTGCCATACCAGCTAGAAAAGTGATAATCATTCGTGGCAATCTGATTGAAAATATAATAAATTCTTCTTTAAATGTACCATCACCTAAAAATGTTGGTAGTAGTCTACTATATGGAATTGCCGAATATCCCATTCCCATTCCAATGACCATTGTAATGAATATAAGTAGAGTAAGTACGATCAAAATAAGTCTTTGTTTTCGAATTACTGCAGGTTGGATCATGAGAATTCCTTACCTCCTTTATGAACAATGATTAGGAAGAAAGGTAGCCCGATCATCGCAACGATTGCAGCAACCGGTGTTTCATATGGTATATTAATAGTTCTTCCAAGCGTATCCGCGAATAGTAAAAAAGTTGCTCCAAAAATAGCTGACATTGGCAAAATAAAACGATAATCAGTACCAACGAATGCACGTACAATATGTGGTACCATTAATCCAAGAAATGCCATATTTCCAACTAAGGCAACTGAAGCACCTGCAAGTAAAATAATGATTACGAATAGAATTGCCTTTATTCTATTAATATTTTGTCCTAAACCGATTGCTACTTCTTCGTTTAAACTAAGTATTGTCAATTGTCTAGATAGGAAAAGTGAGATTAGAATCCCTATGACAATAAACGGAACAACGATCTTAATCTGTCCCCATGATGTACCAATTAATCCTCCCGACGTCCACATTGAGATGTTCTGAGAGATTTTAAAATAGATTCCAATTCCGTCTGAAATGGCATATAAAAATCCTGATACTGCCGCCCCAGCTAGAACGATACGAAAAGGTGAAAAGCCTCCCTTTTTCATAGAACCAATACCAAAAACGATAAGTGAACCTACTGCCGCTCCGATAAAACAAGCAATCATAATGCCAAAATAATTTAGCGAAGGGAAAAAGGCAATTGTGATGGCAAGTGCTGCGTTTGCACCAGCAGTTAATCCAAGTAAACCTGGATCAGCCAGAGGATTTCTTGTCATCCCTTGCATGATTGCACCAGCAACTGCCAATGCTGCTCCAACAAAAATCGCTGCAACCTCACGTGGTAAACGAATTTCTTGAATGATTGATATTTGCTGACTTTTTGCATTTGTAAAAATAGCTTTCCATACATCGCTTACAGTTGTATCTGCAGCTCCGTATATAATCGATATTACAAACATGCTTATAAAAATTAGTAATCCTAAAATGAGTTTAAAAAAGAATGGAATTGAACCTTTATTTTTTTTTGTCATTAATCTCTCATCTTTTCTCTAATAGAATGAAAGAGTAGGAATTCATTAATTTAGAATCCCTACTCTTTTTAGTTAGTTAGCTAGAAATTTCTCTTTAAAGAATTCTAATTGCATATCTAGAGTAAGTGGATCATTGAAGTAGAATTCACTTCCATTTACTTCATATACATGTTGATTTTTTACAGCTGGGATATTCTTATAAGTTTCCGTTGTTTCTACTGAAGTATCTGTTTGATCAAATTTACTAAAGATCACATAATCTCCCATAAATTCAGGAAGTACTTCTAATGAAATCGCAAAATATCCTGGTTTTAAAGCATTTTCTTCAACCTTTTTAGGCATTTTTAATTTCATTTCTTGATAAAGAATTTCTGTACCGCGTCCCCAGTTATTTCCATAAACATAAAGTTGCTTATCGAATTTTTCAATTACAGAAACAGTTGTGTCAGCACCAATTTTCGCTTTGATGTCTTCACCAGCTTGTGCAGCACGTTCTTTAAAATCATCTACCCATGCTTGAGCTTCTTTTTCTTTATTTAATAGTTTACCAATTTCAATATGTTGAGTTAAATAATCAACTTTTCCATAAGTATAAACTACTGTTGGAGCAATTTCTTTTAATTTATCAAGGTTTTTTACATTATCTAAACCAATAATTAAATCTGGGTTTAGTTCAATAATTTTTTCTAAACTTTCATCTGTTACTTCTTCCGCGCCTTTTAATTTATCAGTCCAACGAGGATTAGCTTTTGACCATGCATCAACACCAACAATGTTTACATCTAATGCCATTACATTACCTGCAAATGACGAAAGTACAACTACACGTTTTGGATCAGCTGGTACTTTAACTGGACCGTTCTGTGATTCATATGTAATTGTTCCTGATTTTTTTGCTTTTTTATCTTTGTCTGTTGAACCATTACTACAAGCACTAATAATCAGTACGAATACTAGTAGGAATGGTACTAAAAATTTCTTCATCAATCTATCCCCTTATAATAAATTATACGTTATACACATAGGTTTATTTGTTCTAGGATCTCTTCCTATCTCTGTGTCGATTTGGAACACTTCTTTCAGTACCTCATGATTAATAACTTCTTCACAATTGCCCGCTTTTACGATTTCACCATCTTTTAAAGCGATAATATAATCAGCAAAACGAGCAGCTTGATTTAAATCATGTAACACCATTACAATGGTACGTTCTTGTTCTCGGTTTAATCTTTGTAGTAGTTCTAGAATTTCAAGTTGATGAGCCATATCTAAATAAGTTGTTGGTTCATCAAGGAAAATAATTTCCGTTTCTTGTGCAAGCGCCATCGCAATCCATACTCGTTGACGTTGACCTCCAGAAAGAGAATCTACTGGTTGATATTTATAGTCTTGTGTACCAGTCACTTCAAGTGCCCAGTCAATCACTTCAATATCCTTTTTTGTTAAACGCCCGAAGCCACTTTGATATGGAAAACGGCCGTATGAAACTAATTCGCCAACTGTTAATCCACTAGCACTCTCAGGAGTTTGAGGCAATATCGCCATTTTCTTAGCAAGTAATTTTGTATTTTCAGATGAAATATTTTCACCATCTAAAATAATTATTCCAGATTGATGTGAAATAATACGTGTAATCGCCTTCAAAAGGGTCGATTTACCACATCCATTTGATCCAATAATTGTAGTAATTTGTTTATCAGGTATTTTTATATTAAGGTCTTTTACAATCAAACGCTCTCCATAGCCAATGGTTAAATCATCAGTATACAGACGTACCATAAATTGACCTCCATTCATTGAATATTATGAATCTACTGATAATGATTATCAGTTTCGCATCACTACGTAAATATAATCTGATTCCAAAGTATTGTCAATATAGTTCAGAAAATTAATATTGAAAAAAATGTGAGAATAGTTTATATTTATTGAGAATGATAATCAATAACGGAAACTTACTGGAGTGAAACGGTAATGACAATAGAAGCGCTTTTTGATGTAACAGTAATTGGTGGAGGTCCTGCTGGACTATACTCTGCTTTTTATAGTGGATTAAGAGAAATGAAAACGAAAATCATTGAGTTCCAACCACAATTAGGCGGTAAGGTTCATGTATATCCAGAAAAAATGATTTGGGATGTTGGCGGTCAGCCACCTATTCCTGGTGAAAAATTTATTAAGCAAATCGTTCAACAAGGATTAACGTTTGATCCAACTGTTGTTTTAAATGAAAAAGTTGAAACAATTAATAAAAATGAAGAAGGCTATTTTGTATTAGAAACATCTTCAGGACAAAAACACTTTTCAAAAACAGTTATAGTGGCTGTTGGTAGTGGGATTCTAAATCCTCAAAAGCTTGAAATTGAAGGTGCGGAACGATTCGAAGTTTCAAATTTAAACTACACTGTAAAATCATTAAAACGCTTTAAAGATAAAACAGTTATCATATCTGGCGGAGGAAATACAGCAATCGACTGGGCTAATGAATTAGAACCGATTGCTAAAAAAGTCTATTTAACGTATCGTAAGGATGCTCTAAAGGGTCATGAAGCTGGCGTATCCCAATTAATGAATAGTTCGGTTGAATGTTTATTTAATACTTCCATTACTAAATTAATTGCAGGTATGAATAATGAAGAAATTGATCAAGTTGAACTTACTAATAATGAAACAAATGAAATTTCACATTTACAAATTGACGAAGTGATCATTAACCATGGTTATGAACAAGATACTTCATTATTAAATAATAGTGAAATCAATATTGAAATGATTCAGAACTACTATATAAAAGGAAACATAACAAGTGAAACGTCCATTGCAGGACTTTATGCTGCTGGTGATATCTTAATGCATGATGGGAAGCTACAATTGATTGCTGGTGCTTTTCAAGATGCTGCAAACGCAGTGAACAAAGCAAAACAATATATTCAACCTGATGCAAGTAGTGCAGCCATGGTTTCATCACATAATGATGTGTTTAAGCAACGTAATCGTGCCTTAATTAAACAAATGATGAGTTAATTACAAACTAAGAATATGAAATAAATAAAATAAACGCATCCTCTGTTATTAGAGGATGCGTTTGACTTTGTTGAAATATAAACTTGTCAATAAAAAAAGTAATATCAGGTTGATTTCCACTACAGGATGCTCGTTTTCCGAGGGGCGAGACCTGAGCCTCCTCGGAATCCATTTTTATTAATGGATTCGTTTTTTCTATAAAATGACTTATTTCCAAACTGTCTTATACTTTTTTTGATATTTAATATCTTCTTCCTTTTCAATTAACTCTAATGCAAGATATTTAATTTCTTCAATTCCTACTTCATCATGTAAGTTCTTTAAGCACTGAATAATATCGAAGCGAATTAAAGTACAGTTTTTCTCTTCTTTGCAATTTAGAAATCGGTCTGATAAATGATGAAGGACCATATCTCTTTGTTCAGGTCCAGCTAATCCTACTCTCCAAATCGCTTGCAAGGTATGCCTTGCTGTTACGAATTTTGGATCGTAAGTTACATTCCAAATGGCAGCGAAATCATTTACGATTCTTTTTTCGGGATCACTAATTGCCAGGTTAGAAAGAAACTGTGCTGCTCTTGATCTTTGGTGGTTACCTTTATGCGTTAAATCTGCTTTTAACTTGTCCCACATTTCGTACGACCAATCTACCTTTTCTTTAGTAACTGAAATAATATAGTTAAATGCCTCATATTGTAGATTCTTATCAGTAGAATCAAGATTTTCAAAATAAGTTTGAATAGTTGAATCCATCGACTTCACCCCATGCGAAACTTTATGTTCATGATTTTTGCAACCACGTAAGAGATCCTACGTATCCAAGTAGCTACTATCTTACCAAATAGTTAGGTCTGAAGAAAGATTTCACGAATTTTATTTTTCTCATCAGTTGATTTCGTCCAATTGCTACCTGAAATTAGTTAATTTCTTATTAAATACTCACCAACAAAATGTTAATTGAGCATAAAAAAAGACATAAGAATCAAAATGACTCCATGTCTTAAAAATTGATTTATTTTTCTTATAGTTCTAACCCGATTGAAATATATTTAACTTCTAAAAACTCTTCTATGCCATAATGTCCACCTTCTCTTCCAAGTCCACTTTCTTTATATCCCCCGAAAGGTACTTGAACAGCTGAAGGCAATGCATCATTCAACCCGATAATTCCGTACTCTAATGCTTCTGTTATTCTAAATGAACGGCTTAAGTTTTCCGTATACACATAAGCAGCTAGCCCATATACTGAATTATTGGCTCTTTCGATTACTTCTTCCTCCGTTTTAAACGTAGATATTGGTGCAAGTGGGCCAAATATCTCTTCCTTCATGCACGCCATATCATCTGTGATACCTGACAAAATCGTTGGTGCATAATAAAAGCCTTCTAACTCAGTTGGTTGGCCGCCACTATATACAACTTTCCCTCCATTTTTAGTCGCATCATCAACTAACATTTTGACTTTATCTAATGCGGCTTGATCGATTAATGGTCCGATATCGATACCTTCATCTAATCCATTGCCGACCTTTAATTTCTCTAGCTCTTTCTGAAACAGAAGCGTAAATTCTTCAGCAACTTTTTCATGTACATAAATTCGGTTCGTACAAATGCAAGTTTGACCTGCATTACGAAATTTTGACTGAACCAAACCTACTGCTGCTTTTGATAAATTTGCGTCGTCCATTACAATAAAAGGTGCATTTCCACCAAGCTCTAATGAAACTTTTTTAACATTTTCTGCTGCATTCCTCATGAGCGTTTTTCCGACTTCAGTTGATCCAGTAAAAGTAATTTTAGTTACCCGAGGATCTTTTAACCAGGCTTCCCCAATTTCTGAAGATTTACCTGTAACAACATTCAGTACACCTTTTGGAATCCCAGCTTCATGAGCTAATTCAGCTAGCTTTAATGCTGTTAGTGGTGTTTGTGTCGCTGGTTTAATAACAGCTGTACACCCTGCAGCAAGTGCAGGTCCTACTTTTCTCGTAATCATTGCAGCAGGAAAATTCCATGGCGTAATTGCGGCTACAACGCCAACAGGTTCTTTTCTTACTAAGATTCGCTTATTAGGCTGAGACGCTGGAATTGTTTCACCATAAATTCGCTTTCCTTCTTCTGCGTACCAGGATATAAATCCATTTGCATAAATCATCTCTCCAAGTGCTTCCTTTAAAGGCTTACCTTGCTCAAGAGTCATTAACTTAGCTAACTCTTCTTTGTGATCATCTATCAAACGATGCCACTTCATTAGTAAATGGGATCGTTCTTCAGCTGTCTTTTTCGACCAAACCTTAAAAGCACTATGAGCAGCATCTACTGCTTGTTTTGCTTCAATAGTACCTCCAGTGGGAATTGCACCAATTACATCTCCAGTTGCAGGATTTGTTACTTTAGTAAATGAACCTTTATCATTGCCAACCCAATTCCCATCTATATACATTGGATAAATTTCATATGTTTCTTTTATTTGACTCATAAGTTTACCTCCAAATGCAATTCTGATGATAACACTGCCTCAATTGATTCTCCTAAGATGTCGAGACCTTCTTCCAGTTGTTCATCAGTAATCGTTAATGGCATTAATAAACGAATGACATTCCCAAATATTCCAGCACTTAATAGCATAAGTCCTCTACTATTTGCTTCCTTTACAATTTTCCCAACAGCTACTTTATCAGGTGTTTTATCCGTTTTGTTAGTGACAATTTCCATCGCACACATTGCACCAATTCCTCTAATATCGCCGATTTGATCAAAACGCTGTGCCCATTGATTCATTCTTCTATTTACTTTATCTCCAATTAAAACAGCTCGTTCATTCAAACCTTCATCTTCAATAATATCTAGAACAGCTAAGGCTGCCTGACAACCAAGTGGACTGCCAGCGTAAGTGCCTCCTAATTCCCCACTCTCTGAAACGTCCATTACCTCTTTTCTACCAATTACACCACTAATCGGTACACCAGCACCCATAGACTTAGAAATAGTTATTAAGTCAGGCTCAATACCAAAATGTTCGATTGCAAAGTATTTACCTGTTCTAGCAAACCCCGTTTGTATTTCATCAGCTACAAATAAAATGCCGTATTCAGTACAAATTTCTCTTACCCTTTTCACAAAGCTACGATCTGGAACAATAAAACCACCTTCACCTTGGATAGGCTCCATTACTACGGCTGCAATAGTTTCAGGCGCAACTTCAGAAATTAGAAACTGTTCAAACTGTTCAATCATAAATTTACTATATTCCTTTTCACTCAGCTGATCTGGTCGTCGATAAACGTATGGATACGGAGCCTTATAAACCTCAGGTGCAAATGGTCCAAAACCATACTTATAAGGTTTGACCTTACTTGTCATCGTCATTGTCATCAATGTTCTTCCATGAAAACCTCTAGTAAATGAAATGATTCCTTGACGTTTTGTATACTTTCTCGCAATCTTTACTGCATTTTCTACTGCTTCTGCTCCACTATTAAAAAAAGCAACTTGTTTTTCAAAATTTCCAGGCGAAATCTCAGCAAGGCGTTCAGCAAGTTGAATATAAGATTCATACATCATGACATTAAAACCCGTATGGATAAAATTCTCGGACTGACTTTGAAGTGCTCTCACTACTCTAGGATGAGAATGTCCTACATTTAAAGTGCCAATTGCACCTGCAAAATCAATAAATGTATTTCCATCAATATCTTCTACAATTGCACCTCTTGCATTTTTTACAAAAGTTTCACAATTATTGCTAATACCTTTTGGCACTGCTTTTTTTCTTCGCTCAAGTAAATCCTTAGACTTTGGTCCAGGAATTGATGTTTGGATTTTAACAAATTTTCTCTTATTCATTTTTACACCATCCTATATAAAATGTCGGGAATCAAAACTTTCCAGTCATTTGCTCTTTTTTGATTAATTATTATCTAAGTCACACTCATTGATCGGAACGATTTTAGTTCTTTTTATCAGTTTATAACCGATCCAAAGTGCAAGAAAAAGTGGTAACCCAATATATGAAACAAGAACGCCATTCCAGTCGATGGATTCTCCTGTAAATGCAGCATAGTTTTGTCCAAGAATGACAACCCCACAGAGCGCAAATGCAAACAATGGTCCAAACGGATACCATTTAGCCTTATACGGTAAATCGTTTATGTCTCTCCCTTGCGCTAAAAATGCTTTCCTAAATCGATAGTGACAGATCGCAATCCCGATCCACGCAATAAATCCAGACATTCCAGAAGCATTTAATAGCCAAACATATACAACACCGTCACCATATAAAGAAGCTAAAAATGCAATTGTTCCGACTGCAGAAGTTGCAATCAAAGCATTTACTGGAATCCCGCGCTTATTTAATTTACCAAGAAATTTTGGTGCTTTGTTTTGTCGAGCCAGGTCCCATAGCATCCTTGCTGAAGCATACATACCTGAGTTTCCTGCAGACAATACTGCCGTTAAGATAACAGCGTTCATAATAGATGCTGCAAAAGCAATTCCAGCTTTATCAAAAACGAGAGTGAATGGACTAACGGCAACATCTCCACTTGCTAGATTTTCATTTGTATAGGGAATTAATAGTCCAATTACAATAATAGATAAAACGTAAAATAAAAGAATGCGCCAGAATATTTGGCGAGCTGCACGAGGGATATTCTTATTTGGTTCTTCACTTTCTCCTGCTGCAACACCTAATAATTCTGTTCCTTGAAATGAGAAACCCGCTGCCATAAAAATTCCAAGAGTTGTCATAAATCCGCCATGAAAAGGCGCATCACCTATCGTAAAATTTTTAAATCCGACTGCTTCTCCACCAATGATTCCAAAAATCATTAAAAATCCTGCAATTAAAAAAACAATAACTGTTACAACTTTTATTAATGAAAACCAGTATTCTGATTCTCCAAATCCTTTAACAGAGAGATAGTTTAGTAGAAATATGATTGTTAAAAACAATGCACTCCATAAAATTGAAGACGTTTCTGGGAGCCAAAATTTCATAATCATTGTTACTGCTGCTAACTCAGCAGCGATTGTAATTGCCCAGTTATACCAGTAATTCCAACCAAGAGCAAAGCCTAGCGCGGGATCTACGAATTTAGTTGCATACGTACTAAACGATCCTGCTACTGGCATATATGTAGCCATTTCTGCAAGGCTTGTCATTAAAAAGTACACCATTATGCCAATCGCGATATACGATACGAGAACACCACCGGGTCCAGCATTGTGAATTGCACCACCACTTGCTAAAAATAAACCAGTACCGATTGTTCCACCGAGTGAAATCATTGTTAAATGTCGAGGCTTTAATCCTCGTTTTAACTCACCTGTCACCGATGATAATTGATTCTTAGATTCAAGGACTGTTAATGTACTTACTGTATTTTTCATTACACTACTCCTTTTTCAGTCAACTTTTGAAACATAAGATTGAAAGTGTTCCTTTTCATTCCATCAATTATTCGTATATGCTGGTATTCTATTATTCAACGAGTATTGAACTCTACTACTATTATTTTTTAGCCCACCTCTAAAACGCTTACATTTTTATTTTCCTCTCGTATAAATGAGCATTCAAATCAGTAGTTAACTAATTAGAGAAAAATCGGAAGCAGTTTATCGCTTCCGATCCCCTATTTGGAGAAATCAAAATAATTTCTTTTTAATAGTCTTGGCTGCTGCAATAATTCTACAAAACGTAGTGTTCTCTCAAGCAACTTTGTATTAATTAGAAATAGTTGTTCCTCAATTTCGTTCACAGTTTCATCTGTTTGATACGTTATTTGACATTCGCGACATTCAATACATGGTGTTTCCCGAATCTCAATCGCTTTTGTTCCATCTGGAAGTTCCCAATATACTGTGTTTGTAGTCTCTACTATATTGACAGACTCACACCATTGACATGTCTTCATTCAGCATCACCTTTGGCATTTGCACTTCCAACTAGTTCTTCAGTACCTTGCACCTTTGTCATTTGTGCTTGGAATTTCTTTTCTTTTAATTCATCACGTTTTTCACGTTTATCCTTTAATGAAGCATGTTCTGGATTTGTTGCATATGTTTTTCGAAGATCCATACGCTGCAGTCCTTCAGGTACCAGATTGAACTTCGTTTCATTCATTAATCCTGCAATCCCAGCATTAGATCGTTTTTCATCCATGTTAGGATAAATTTCTTTAAAATAAGCATCTGCTCTTCCCGGAACATAATTCTGTGGCTCTGGATACGTTGTGATAACGCCTTCAAAATTACGAAGAACAACCTTATCTGCACTTTGTGAAATCATATAATTTGGCTGCAGAGAAATCTTACCTCCACCACCAGGTGCATCAACTACGAATGTTGGTACCGCATAGCCAGAAGTATGACCACGTAGACCTTCCATAATTTCTAATCCTTTAGAAACAGGAGCACGGAAATGACCAATTCCCTCTGATAAATCGCACTGATAAATATAGTATGGGCGAACGCGAATTTTAACTAAATCATGCATTAGCTTTTTCATGATCGGCACACTATCGTTAATACCTGCAAGGATAACTGCTTGGTTTCCTAAAGGTACACCAGCATTTGCAAGCATTTCACATGCTCTTTTTGATTCTTCTGTAATTTCAATCGACGTATTAAAGTGTGTATTTAGCCATACTGGATGATATTTTTTTAAGATATTACAAAGATTTTCTGTAATTCGCTGTGGGAACACAACAGGTGCCCTAGTACCAATACGAATAATTTCTACGTGTGGAATATCTCTTAAATTTTTCAAAATATATTCTAGGATATTATCGTTAATTAATAAGCCGTCTCCACCTGAGATTAATACATCTCGAACTTGTGGCGTCTTACTAATATAATTAATAGCTGCATCAAGCTGCTTTTTTGGTACACCCATTCCGATTTGGCCAGAGAATCGGCGTCTTGTACAATAACGACAATACATTGAGCATTGGTTTGTTACTAAAAATAACACGCGATCTGGATACCTGTGAGTTAATCCTGGTACAGGAGAGTCCTCATCTTCATGTAATGGATCCTCTAAATCAAATCTTGTTTTGTTAATCTCTGAAGAAATAGGTACTGATTGCATACGAACCGGACAACGCGGATCATCTGGATTCATTAGAGAAGCATAGTATGGTGTAATGTTTAACGGAATCGTTTTTGTAGCAATTTTTACGCCATCTTCTTCTTCTGGTGTAATATTGATTACCTTTTTTAAGTCATCTAATGTCTTAATTGTGTTTGTTAGTTGCCAAACCCAATCATTCCACTGTTCTTCTGTTACGTCTTTCCACAACTCGATTTCTTTCCAATGTCTATTTGGAGCGTAAACTGCATTTACCATACGTACATCCCCTTTCGAATATTATATTTTTTATAAAGCAAGAGTCGTGCCAAAGTTTTACAAACTTTACATAAAAATAACAATAAACTCGCATTAACACTGAAAATTCTAACTATTCAAATGTTTTATTTTTTTATTTACACTTATGAAATCTTAAACAAATTTGGTAAATCAGTATTAACTATTCAACTAAACATAAAAAACCGCCTAATTTTAGGCGGCTTATTTTATAGTTAAAGTGTAAAAAATCACGTTCAGTTTAAACGAGTATACTTGCCTTTTAAAGCATAAAACCTGATATATAGTGACGTTACCATTGATTGTAATGGCACCGAAAGCAGATTCAGCAACAAGGAAAGTATAAGTTATTTCAACAATCTCCAACCGCCTATATTTTGGCGGCTTATACAGTTATATTTAATTTTTGTATCTTATACTGAAGCGTTTGTCGCGGTATTTCAAGCAGTGCTGCAGCCTGCTGAATATTACCTTTTGTTTGCAATAAGGCCTGTTTAATGAGCGATGCTTCCATTTCTTGCATCGCCGTTCGTAATGGTTGCACTCCCTTTGTGTCTGTACTTTTTTTAATCTGTTGAAGTTGAATTGGAAGATGTTTGACCGTGAGTGTATGACCCTCTGCCATAATCATCGCGTGCTCAATCGTATGCTTTAATTCGCGTACATTACCTGGCCAATTGTATTGATGAAATAACTCAAATACAGTGTGTTCTACATTTCTTACATTCTTTGAGAACCGCTCATTAAACAGCTCGACAAAATGAGATGTAAGTAACTCTATATCAAAGTTTCTTTCCCGTAAAGGCGGAATAAACAATGAAAAAACATTTAAACGATAATACAAATCCGGACGCATTGTTCCATTTTGGACACAATCTAAAGGAGATTCGTTAATCGCAGCAATAACCCGGACATTTACTTTTCGAGTTTTTTGATCGCCAATTCGTCGAACGACTCCATCCTCTAATACTCTTAATAACTTGGCTTGAAGTTCTAACGGCATAGAATTAAGCTCATCTAAAAATAAAGTTCCTCCATCAGCCAACTCAAATAACCCCACCCGATCTAACGCACCTGTATAACTACCTTTTGTAGTCCCAAACAGTATACTTTCTAACAATGACTCGGGTAAAGCTGCACAGTTTTGAGCAATAAAAGGATTATGACAACGACTTGAACAATGATGAATCGACTGTACAAATAGTTCTTTTCCAGTTCCAGTTTCTCCTACGACAAGTACTGCTGAATCTGCATTTGCTACTTTCTCAACTTGCATTTTAACCTCTAATAAAGCAGCGTCATTAGTTAATATATCTGAAATGGTATAAGAATGAGCTTGTTTCGTTTTACCTTGTTTAGTTTGTGACTTCATTCGAGCTTGTAAATCTAAAACCTTTTCTCCAAGCTTTTTAATCGTCGAATAGTCTTTTGCAATTTCAACAGCACCAATGAGATTATCATCTAGCATGATCGGAATCGTTGTATTAATTGTATCAATGAACTTGCCTTTTATGTTTTCATATCGCTGTGGCTGTTGTATTATTGGCTTTTTTGTCTCCAATACCTTGAGTAAGGTACTCGTTTCTTTCGTTAATGAAGGAAAGGCTTCAAGTACATGTTTCCCAAGAACATCCTCAACTGAAACACCATCATTTTCAGCTGCAACTTGATTATAAAATATAGTCATTCCATTATTGTCCACAGCATGAATCGATTCATCGATACTGTTTAATATAGCACTAATCATTTCATTAGTTGGAATTGTTGAAATCATCATTCTCACCATCCTTTTACTGCCGAAAATTCAGCGATTTCATGCTCATTTTTCGGCAGTTATACATTAAGAAACTATTTCTGAAAGATCCTTGACCCAAATATTCATGTCTTCTAATTTATCGTAAATGTAACAATTATTTGTCATTCTTCCAGTATACATATACCCCAATTGATGGAAAGCAGCGTTCATTCCATAAGATAATGAGCGTGCAATCGTATATGAACAATAGATTGATTGACTGACTAAATCCTGTTCTAACTTTTTCATTATTTCTTTCATCAAACCATGCTTGCGGTGCTCTACTAACGTTGCACAATTAGTAAGCTCTGCATTTCTTTGAGAAAAGTCAATTTCTGCAGATGCCGCACTAACAATACTTCCTTCTTTCTCGTATACCCAATAAATTGTATCCTCCTCCATTGTTTTCTCTACATATGCAGCTTCATTTAATGGAGTTGGATAAACTTGAAAAACTTGACCATATAACTTTGCGAGTTTTTTTGCATCCTTTTTGTCAGCTCTTCTGAGATGATAGCCCTCTGGAATGATTTTCTCCTTCAATCGATCACTCTTTAGAACTGCCTCTAATATGTCATCGCCCTGAGACCAATAAAGACTATTTCTTCTATCTAGGCTATTATACTTTGTGACAAAAAAGGCATCGCTTCCCTGAAAATACCCTTTCACTAAAGCTTCAATCATATAACCTTTCTGTAAAAAAGAGTATACATGTTCTTTTCTTGTTTTAATGATTAACTTAGTATATTGATATTCTTTCGCTAGCTTTTCGATTCTCTCAATTAGGCTTGATACATTCCCTACGTAATAATCAACCCGAATTCTCTCATTAAAATGATCTAAAGCTCCCTCAAAATAAAAAGTCTCATGTTTTATTTTTATGCTTTCATAATACTTCTTCGTTTTCATATACTCCCTCGCCTTCATGCTGTTCTTGTACCTCACACCAATCAATTAATGTACAGGCAATAATTTCAGCAGCTAAAAACATTTGATCTAAATCAATAAATTCATCTGGATAATGAGCTACCTTTGTTTCTCCTGGTCCAAATACGATCATAGGAATATCTAAAACTTGCGTAAACAGTCCTCCGTCTGTTCCCCACGGTGCTGCTTCGATAATCGGTTTTTGTTCAGTTATGTTTTGGTAATTATTCAATAAAGTTTTAACCAACTCATTGTCAGCCTCAACAGATCCTGGAACCCATCTTGCTCCAAACCACTCTACTTCTACTGGATGATCCAAAAACCATTCATCAAGGTTTTCTAGATTTTCTATCCATCTCTCAAACTCTTTTTTAGCATCGTCCATTTTTTCATTAGGAGCTACGCCATATCTTCCTTCTAAAGTGACTAGATCTGATACAGAGGATGGCCAAGTCCCACCATTCATTGTACCTATGTTAATCGGAATTGGAATTGGTACACCATCATATAATGGGTCATCAATTCGATCATTTCGTAACTGTTCAAGCTTTTGGATTTGCTGAATAACCAACATGCTTTTTTCAATGGCACTTACGCCTTCGTATCGAGTGCCTCCATGAGCTACTTTACCTTTTACTTTCAGTCTAAACCACATAGATCCTTGCTGCTTAATGAAAAACTTCATATTTGTTGGTTCAGGAATGATGACGCCATCTGCTTTATATCCGCGTAGAATTGCAGCTAAGGTTCCTGCTCCTCCACTTTCTTCTTCAATTACACTTTGAAAATGAACATCACCTTTTAGGGTAATACCACTTTGTTTAATTGCTTCAATTGCTAATATGAGGGCAACATTTCCACCTTTCATATCAGTTGCGCCACGCCCATATAATTTATTGTCATTTACAATTGCACCATAGGGAGGATATGTCCATTGTTGAATATTCCCTTCAGGAACAACGTCAATATGTCCATTTAAAATCATAGACTTACCACCACTCGTACCCTTTAGCGTCGCTACAATATTTGGACTTCCATTGAAATTCTCTCTAGCGGAAATAAAATATGGATGATCCTTTAACTCTTCAATTGATGGTTCCCATATATCTAAATCCAAATCAAGCTCTCTCAACTTTTCAACAACAATAGCCTGTGCTTTACTCTCGTTACCAGAAATGCTATCTTCCTGCACTAACTGTTTCAGTAGTTTAATCGTTTTATCTTTATGATTATTTATATAGTCTTGAATACTTTTTTTGTAATCCTTCATTGTACTCACCCTTTTCTACATAAATATTTTTAAATCTTCACTTATCACCAAAGCTGTACCGGTATTTTTTATTACATCATCAACAGTATATGGCTGCATCAATTCTTTAAGCACTAACTGATCATTTTTAACCTCTATAACAGCCATTTCTGTAATAATTAAATCCACGCAACGTTTAGATGTTAAAGGCAAACTACATTCTTTAACGATTTTCGGATTTCCCGCTTTATCTGTATGATTCATAACAACGATTACTCTCTTCGCCTTTTGTGCCAAATCCATTGCCCCACCTATTCCTGGGACTCTTTTACCTGGAACAATCCAATTTGCTAAGTCACCTTTTTCGCTCACCTGCAATGCACCTAATACAGTTACATCCAATAAACCTCTACGAATAATGCCGAATGCAGTCGCGCTATCAAAATAACTAGCACCATCCAAAATCGTAATTGGAAAGCCACCAGCGTTACAAAGATTCTCGTCTTCATTTCCTTTCTCAGGACTCGGTCCCATACCAACTACGCCGTTTTCCGCATGAAACATAACGTGAACATCGTCAGGTAAATGATCTGGAACAAGTGAAGGGATACCAATCCCTAAATTAACGATCATGCCTGTCTTAATTTCTTGTGCAGCTCGTTTTGCAATTTTTTGACGGAAGTCTATTCCCACGCCCATTTCCAGTTCACTCCCTCTGATTGAATGATATAGTTTACAAATACACCAGGTGTGATGATTTCCTCTGGGTTTAATGAGCCAAGAGGAACGATTTCTTCAGCTTCTACAATTGTAATTTCTCCTGCCGTAGCGATATGTGGGTTCATATTCCTAGCACTCTTGTCAAAAACTAGATTGCCGAACGGATCAGCTTTCTTTGCAAAAATAATACTAACCTCAGCAGTTAACGCCTCTTCAATCAGATATTGCTTACCTTTTACAGTTACTTTATCTTTTCCATCTTCTACAATACTGTCTAGACCAACATCCACTAAAACGCCTCCAAGACCCATTCCTCCTGCTCGAATGCGCTCAGCTAATGTGCCTTGTGGTGAAAATTCTACCTCTAGCTTACCTTCTGTCATCAACTTACCTGCAAAAGGATTAGAGCCTATATGTGATGTAACGATTGATTTCACTCTTTCATTACGAACCATTCTACCAATACCGATATCTGGGAAACCAGCATCGTTACAAATTACATTAATGTTTTTTACTTCACTTTCTAATAATCCTTGTAGTAAAGATGGAGGTGAACCTACTCCTCCAAATCCACCAACCATAATTGTCATATCATCATGGAAATATTGAAGGATTTGGTCAATTGTTGTGATTTTCTTATACGTATTTTCTACTAATTTCATCTTATTCCCCCTTAGCTGCATACGTTAAACCCGATTGTTGTGCTTCTAATTCAAATAAACTGTCGGAAAGAATCTGAAGTAGTTCATCAATTTCTTCGTAAGTGATGGTTAAAGGTGGAGCAATCATAAAGGCTGAATCTTCTTTTCCACTTCTTCCAGCAACCGATGGGTAAAGAAGCAAACCTTTGTTACTTGCACTTTGAATCATAGAACTTGATTTCACGTTATCTACCAATTCAACTCCAATTAATAAACCTTTTCCTCTTACATCACCAATTATTGAAGAATTCATCTTTAACGTTTCAAGTTTCTTTTTAAGATAATCTCCCTTTTCCTCAGCCGCTTTCACCAAATTATGTTTCTCGACATATTCGATGACAGCCAGTGAAACAGCAGCAGACAGTGGGTTTGCACTAAATGTGTGCCCGCTCATTACCACCCTTGAGCCTTTCATAATCGGCTCGATTACTCTATCGCTCGCAATAGTAGCAGCCATTGGTGTATAACCGGATGTCATTCCTTTTCCAAGTGTGACGATATCTGGCTGGACGCCCCAATGCTCCATTGCAAACATTTTCCCGGTACGACCGATTCCAGTCATCACTTCATCTGCAATAAATAAAATATCATTTTTTTCACAAATCTCTTTTACTCTTTGATAATAGCCATGTGGTGGAACAATTGCCCCTCCAGCAGCTCCAATAATTGGTTCAGCAATAAAAGCTGCAATATGCTCAGAACCAATCCGATTAATCGCGGTTTCCAACTCAGATGCACAAGCAGTATCACATGAGGGAAAATCTAAATTTAAAGGACAACGATAGCAATATGGTGGTGAAACAGACGGATAATCTTCTAGCATAGGAACAAATCTTTGGCGTCTTAAAGGATGCCCTGACATTGATAAAGCTCCAATTGTAATGCCATGATAGCTCATCCAACGTGAAAGGATTTTATTTTTCCCCTTCATACCTTTTTCTTGAAAATGTTGAATTGCAAGTTTCATAGCGGTTTCAGTTGCTTCTGTACCGCTGTTCACAAAAAATGTCCAGTTCAAGTCACCTTGTGTGATATCACTTATTTTTTTAGCAAGCTTTTCAGCAGCTTCACTCGTAAACTGAGATCGGTACACAAAGGATACTTGTCTTGCTTGCTCAGTCATCACATCAATGATTTCATCGACTCCGTGTCCAATACCTACTGTAATTGCACCGGATGAACCATCGATGTACCGTTTTCCCTCTTTATCAAACAAATACACGCCCTTCCCATGAGAGATCATAGGATAATGTTGACCAAGTAATGGTTTGATTAAATAGTCTCGATTCATCATTCCCCACCCTTTCACTAAATTCCCCAATATAATGAAATAAGCCAAACTAGAAAACCATAAATTTTTAAGAGAGGCTTCTTTTAGTATTCTTGTTATCTAAATATCTTCCTCTATATTTTTTAAAACGCTTACAAAAATAGTTCGCAAATTCATTGCATATTAATATATCAAAATAGAATTTTTCACCGGATTCTTACGATGAGAAAATGAAAAAAAAAAAACAGGAAAAAACTTGGGTTCCAATGCATCCCACTTTTCTTTTCCTGTTTACAAAAAAATATACATTTTTCAAGAGAAGTACTTATATTCCTAAGCTTCAATAAGAAACACATTTCCTGCTATTTAACCCTATTTCCCTATTGGTTTACATTAAAGAAATTGACATCATCTACGAATGAATATAATTGTATCCTGAAATTTCCAATGAAGTAAATGATATGTCAATAAAATTATTTTCTTACCTAATAAGATTGAAACAAGCTATTCGAAATTCTACTGATCTAAGAAAGGTAAAATTTTCTCACTTTAAACTGCCTGTACAAATTTATGCCTAAAGACACTAACATTCGTCAGTACGTGAACCTCTTAATTGTTTCTTTTAATTCCTCGGCCTGAGACACTAACTCTTCAGCTAAATTGTTAACATCCTGAATATAATTTGTCTGCTCTTTGGCGGCAGCTGCAACTTCTAATGCGCCAGTTGATGTCTCTTTTGCAATTGCAGTTACTTCCTGTGATTGCCCTACCGTTTGTTCGATATGATTAAATTGCTGTTCAACAAGCGAAACGATATATGTTACGGCTTGAACCACTTCATCGATCGAATTCGTCATCGTAAGAATTGCTGAATTTGTTTCACTACCTTTATGAGCTTCTTCGTTTGCTAACGTTACTTGAAGAGAGATTTGTTCAACTACATTCTTTACTTCATGTTGAATATTTAGAATTAAATTTGTTATCCCTTGAACCGCATCTGCACTTTGGTCTGCTAATTTACGAACTTCCTCCGCAACAACCGCGAATCCTCGGCCATGTTCTCCGGCACGCGCAGCTTCTATTGAAGCATTTAATGCTAATAGATTTGTTTGAGCTGCAATCTCACCTACGAAGCCAATGATGTTCTCAACTTCCTTTGTATGTTTTTCTAACTGTTTTACAGAGTGAAGTGAGTCCTCACTGCTTTTTTCCATCTCACGCACATCACTGACAAGAGAATGTACAATTTCTTTGCAATTATTTAATGTATTGACCATTTCAGTCGACAACTTTTCTGATATGCGGGCTTTTTCCTGCACTTCATTGGCAATTAACAATACATCCTCTACGGAATTTGCCGTTGCTTGCATTGCCTTGGCTGAGTAATCTGTTCCCTTTGAAATATCAGAAATAGTAAGTGTAATATTTCTTGATTGCTCAACTGCAGTATTTGCCCCCTCAGTCATTTGTAAAACCTTTTCCTTCGTACTTTCAAAATTCATATCGATATTACTGACAATGTCTCGTATATTATGTTGCATTTCATTAAATGCTAGACTAAGAGAACGAATTTCATCATCAGTTTTTGGAACTGGAGCGTCTTCTCCAATCTCTCCCTTTGCAGCCTTCGTTACAGCTGTCTCTAGCAATTGCAAAGGCTTCGTAATAAAACGTGTCGCTGCAAAATAAGCTAAGACACCCGACCAAAATACACCTAATATCAATGTTAATACGGTAAAAACTTGTTCACTGACGAAACTTGAAACAGATTCATATAAAAAGTAAATGAAAAATCCACTTGTTGAATATGTAATTATTGCAAGAATCGTCGTAAACATAGCTAGCCTTTTATTCAAACTAAATTTGTATTTTTTTCTCTTAACCACGGAAGATCATCCCCTAATTGTAACAAGTTCAACTACTATTAATTTCAATTGAATCTAAATTCCCTACTTCGGAAGTAAGCTATTCAAGTGGTATTGAAAAAGAAATTACTGTGCCTTGGTCAGGAGCAGAACAAATTTCGAGATAACCACCAATACTTCTTGCTCGTTCCTCCATGCTAAATAATCCAACTCCTTTTCGATCCAAATGTGGTGTAAAACCTTTACCTGAATCTGCAATGCGGCCATGTAATTTTTTCTCATCTTCCCATATTTCAACGTTTGCTTCAGATACATTTGCATATTTACCAATATTCGTTAAAGCTTCTTGAACGATTCGATAAAGTGCAGTTTCTACACTGGGTTCCAAGCGTTTTCGCAGCTTACACTCAAATTTCACTTGTATTTCATAGTACTGTTTGAAATTATCAATGTACGTCCGGATGGCAGGAATAGCTCCAAAATCATCAAGTACCGATGGGCGTAAATTCCAAGCGAGTCCTCTGACTTCTCCAATGATATCAGTCACTGTATTTCTAAGGTTGACAAGTTCTGTAGGTTTCACTTCACTATCATCGATTAACCGGTCCAATTGAATCGTAAGCCCAAATAAACTTTGTCCGATTCCATCGTGAATTTCACTCGAAAACCGTTTTCTTTCCTCTTCTTGAATATACATAAGACGATTTACCATTCGTTTTATCTCTTCTTCAGCTTCCTTTAAAGCTGTAACTTCATTACGAATCGCTAAATATTGATAAGGTTTTCCATTCTCATCTAAAAAAGGCATGATTGTAGTGTTTACCCAATAAAAGGTGTCATCTTTTGCTCTGTTTTTGATGTCACCATGCCACACTTGTCCCGAGCTAATTGTTTTCCATAGATCCACAAAAAAACTTTTTGAATGATAACCTGAACTAATTAAACGATGATTTTGACCAATCAACTCTTCTCTCGTATATTTCGTAATTTCGCATGTTTTTTCATTTACATACTGAATAATTCCACGATGATCAGTTACAACTACAATTGATGATTCATCAAGTGCAATTTTCACATCAGTCAATTGTTTGAGTAGCTGTTTTAAAGTATTTCGAAATGTTGAGTCGTCGATATAATCGTCTATTAGTGAAAAGTTGTTTTTCGTTATCTGTTCAATGATTTTGGACTGATAATGTAAACCAATATTATTCAAAGTCAAGCAACCCCTTTTGTAAAGCATATCGTACGATGTCTGGCCTTGAACGAAGCCCAATTTTATCCATAAGATTGCTTTTATGAGTTTCAACAGTTTTAACGCTGATAACTAGTTGTTCAGCAATGTCTTTATTGGAATAGCCTCTAGCAATCCATACTAATATTTCTTTCTCACGTTCAGATAAAATTTCATATGAGCTAGTAAAACCCTCTTGCTGCATCTTTACTAAATACTCATTCATTAATCGTTTTGTAGCAGCTGGCGTTAAATAAGCGTTTCCTGAATATATTAATTGGATTGCGTTTAGAAGTTCTTCGTGGGGAGCACTTTTTAATATATAACCAGAAGCCCCTGCCTGAATTGCTCTGAACAAGTATTCATCACTATCATGCATCGTCAAAATGAGTATTTTTGTTTCCGGTAAGTATTCTTTTAATATTCTAGTTGCCGTTATTCCATCTTTTCCTTTTGGCATGCTTAAATCCATTAATACAATATCAGGTGTTAACTCCCTTGCTTTGTGAATGGCCTCATCACCATCTGCAGCAACCCCAACAATTGAGATTCCATTTTTATCGTGAAGCAGTAGCTCTAATCCAGTTCGTACAACAATATGGTCATCTACAAGTAACACACGTATCAAAATGATCCCTCCTACATTGCATTCATTAGTCATAAAATCCTGTATCTTACGTTCTTCAATTCAATACATCGGGCAAATTGATGAAATTTTCAAGATTACTATACTCCTAAAAAAATTGAGAGTCTAGTTGATTATGAAAATTTGGGACTTCTATCTGATTTGGATTTTAACAAATTGGACAAGTATTA